>TARA_Y200000002_G_scaffold248991_1_pt1 | contig 15949 bp, 8 predicted proteins | sample TARA_Y200000002 | Tara Oceans TARA_Y200000002 (sample SAMEA2619388) | marine metagenome | biome: marine biome (ENVO:00000447); feature: surface water layer (ENVO:00002042); material: "saline water (ENVO:00002010), including plankton (ENVO:xxxxxxxx)" | depth 5 m | reverse complement strand
GTCCAAGAAGTAGTACTAGTGTTAGTTATCACAGCTTGACCTGGATCGGCAATGACTCTACCACCCGACCCTAATAGCATTTGTTGACTAGACATTATGTTAAACCTGATCCTGAGATGTAGGCATTATCTACTGCGGTAAATAATAGAGTACACATTCCTCTCCCAGCAAGCGTGCGATTTCCTGTTGTGCCATCAGCAGTGTTGTATATAGTAAAACCTGAACCTTGAGTAATAGTTTGAGCTGAACCACTATTGTTAATGATAGTCACTGCATCACCACCAGCCGCACTAAAAACATCGTCTGGAACGGTAACACCACCACTAGTTATAACAATAGCTTTACCAGCATCAGTAGCGACTAAGGTATAAGCAGATGATTTAGAATTTAAAGGTATAGATCTTACATCACCTTTTGTGTCGGTAACTGATCCAGTAACGGTTACTCCAGCCGCTGTAGTAGTTAGTCTGACATTCCCCGAATTGTATAAATAAAGAGCACCCGCCGCTGTTCTGTAAATGTCATAAACACTTGTGGTATTATTTCCTGAACTTATAGACCAATCTTTATATTCTGCATTTCCAGTGTGGACGAAATGTGCGTCCCCATCATCAGCTACATAGAATTTAAAACCTGTACCAGTGTTATTATGATATGTCTCATTTCCAAGCCTGCCATACCAAACCGCCCCGTCATCCCCAGAAATATTAATGACTGGTCCTGCACTTCCATCATCTGTAAATGATGCACTAGGACCAGCTATTGCACCTGTAAAGGTGGCACCACTTGTTTTTACAATGTCAGCTTTGGTACCACCTGAACTTATTTTTGTTAATGTCATTTAATACCCCAACTCCTTTAAGTAATCTGCCTCATAAGGGAAAGGCTCTACTAAATGTTTATTTGTATGATCAATTAGAAATCTTTCAAAGTCGTCATTTTTAACTTTATTCGTAAGATCTATTGTTGTTTCTTTTCCGTTGTCGTCTGTGTATTTAAGAGAAGCCATAGTTAACCTTTAATGAGTAGTGAAGTTGCAGTAAGAGCCTTACCAGCGTAAGGGTTGCCTGATGCACTAGTAGTTAATGTACCAGTACTTGAAACGTAGTAATTACTTGCTGGTGATAGTCCTGATTGGGTAGTGGTATTACCTACAACATTGATGGTAGCTGTAGCTGTATCAGAATAAGCAGCGTCAGAGAATCCTACAAAAGTATCGTCAGTTGAATTTCTACCTGCAAACCACAGAACACCTGACTGGAAAGTATTTACACTGTTGTTATTACCGTCTGCAGCATGAGTAGTGAACACAATGCTATCACCTACGGTCATACTGCTTTCATGTTCAGGATAACTCCAAGTAGTAGAAGCACCACCTGAACCCCATTGTAAATCGGTAAATGCAACAGCTACTGAAGCACTACTTCCAGTTCCAGACACGGTAAATGTTTGAATAAATGAATTAGCTTGTGAGTCTGATTGGCATCCAATTTGATAAGCTTTCTCGACGTTATTAGCATCTTTATATACCGCTGGTCTGCTTCTAGCGTTCCATGAATAGTTAGATCCATCTTCATCATCATGGTTATATGATAATTCAGTACCTAGTGTGATATTTCCAGAACTATCTAGAGTAATCATTCTAGCTCTTGATGTACCAGTGCTTGAACTACCAGAGTTATCTTGATATCTAGATAAGAATGCACCATGCGTAGGCATATAAACCAAGCTAAAGCCATTACGTCTTGGGCTTTCAGACGAGGTTGAATCGTATATTGGTTCTTCATCAACATTATTAAATTGTAATGATGGATCGCCATTTGAATCTACGTCATTAAACGAAAATGTTTTATAAACTTCCGAGTACCTATTAGTGGTATAACCTGATCGTTGTCTCCCATGATAGTGCATTAGTGCTTTATTACTAACTGGATCCCATACCGCTGCTAAACCGTACATGCTATAAGCAGCCATTGTATAGTTATAACTAGGAGATGGTTGATAGTTTAAATTCGTAAAAGTTGATAGCCTTGCTGGTACGGCTCCAGACATATCCATTACCCAAAAGTAAAGAGCAACGTTATACCAGCTATATGGGTGTCCACCATTTATAAAGTGAACATACTGTGTCTTTTCTTTGTTGTGGAATGCTACTAATTCAGAGGAATTTCCAGTACTCCAATAAGTTGAACCGTGTTGTTCAAATGCAAGAGGATCGCTTGCCGTCATACCTCCACCGCTGTCAAGCGTTATGTGCCAATATTTCATCTTGGAGTAAGTAGAAAACTGTCCACCTACTAAGAATTTCTTGTGGTCTGGATTATATATAGCAACTGCTTTATAACAATATGCTGTATCAAGTGCTAGAGGTGTACCCCAAGTAACTTTCGTAGTTGACTTACTACCACTAACTGTTCCTACAACTGCAAAAAATCGATTAGTGCCACTATCAGTATTATAAACTGCAAGTATTTTTTTATTCTCTGTATCGTAATCAGATTGATAAGGATACTCAGTGGATGTAGTTCCGACTGTTTCAGTAGCACTGCCATAAGCAAAGCTGCTTTGACCTAAATCGAAACCAGCACTAGCAGTAGACGATTCAAACGCTGCCTGAGAAACCTTACCATCTGATCTTAAAACACAAGGCTTATTAGCAGCAATAGCTCCATCGGCTGTAGCTGTGAATGTTGGAGCAGAACTTAAAGCAGCACCGTTAACAGTTAAATCACCTACTATATTCGCACCACCAGAGGTAGTTTCTATCCGCTTAGTACCGTCATGGAATAGCTCTACAGCTCCATCTTTTATAAAACTAGCAGCTGAATCAGATCCAAATTTTATATCAATATTTCCAGAAGCTCCAGTCTTATCAATAGTGAAATTAGCAGTTCCGTTATGTGTTACATAAGTATGACCAGGTACACCTGTTAAATGATGAATTTCTAGATCATTATCATTACCAAATCTAGCGTAAACATTATCGTTAAAACCAATATTAGTACCACCACCAGGTATAGTTATAGCTAATTTACTTTGAGCTATAGCTGCACTATTAGATATATCTGCATTAGTAATACTTCCATCAATGATATGGCTAGAGTTAACTGAGTTAGCACTAGGTGTACCAATACTTACTGACGATCCTTGCGTGATGATAAAGTAATCAGCACCACTAGCAGGAGCGGCAGAGAAAATGATATCATTGCCATCAATGGCAAACCCTTCAGATGGTTGGGATGTTCCACTATTAGGTTTTTGAATGACTCCATTTACACTGACAATATGTTGTTGAGCAGCTTGACCAGCATTACTTAAAGTGAATCTATAAGCACTACCATTGAATGTTGCACTACCACCTCCAGTACTAGAGGAACTAGAGATTGTATTAACAAAGAAGCTACCAACAGAAGCAACGTCATCCCACGCTGATCCGTTATATACCTTCATCTTGTTAGCTCCAGTATCAAAGTAGAGATCACCTTCATCGTTATTAGACGATGGTGCTGATGAAGCTATACGATATCTAGAGTTAAAGTCGTTGATGTCATCACTAAGTTGTTTAACATCTGATTCAGCAACTAATATTTTATGATAATTGTATGTATTAGCTGTACTTGTAGCTGTAACTAAAAGACCAACACCAGCAGCTAAAGTTTCGCTATATAATGAACTAGGGAATCCATTAATAGTTACTACAGTGGTATCTAATCTTCTACCAGTTGTACTTACACCAGAGCCGTTAACTACAACACCAGCAGCATTATTGATACTAACTACAACTCCATTAGCAGGTTGTAAGTTAGGGAATGATACTTCATCAGAAATAGAAACGAAACCACCAACAGCACTCTGAGAACTAGCAACGTGAGCAGCGATAACCTTTGATGAAGGTATTTCTGTATCACTTGTTGTGTCTAATGTTCCACTAGATGTTTTAAATGATTTACCAGCAACTATGTTTAACTCAGCTGTTGATGCAGTAACACCGTCAAGTTTATTTAACTCACTGGTATTAGCTGTAACACCATCTATAACTAGCTTTTCTGCATCTGTTAAAGGGTTAGTTTCAGCATTTGATTCGTATGCAGTTTTGATCTCTGCTGCTGTCTGATCAGCTGTAGCAGCAGTTTCTATACCATTTAACTTGGTATGGTCAGCATCTGTGAAAACATTACTATCACTAGCTGCCTCTACAGCTGCTCTAATCTCAGAGTCTGTCTGATCAGCTGTAGCTGCAGTCTCAATATTATTAAGCTTAGTATGATCATCATCTGTAAAGACGTTTGAATCTGTAGCACTTTCAACTAATGCTCTTATTTCAGCTGCTGTTTGGTCATCTTTAGCTCCAGTATCTATACCATCTAATTTAGATTTATCTGAAGTTGACATATAGCCAGCTGCAGACGTAGTGGCATCAGCTATGTTTAACTTTGATTGCTCTATAGCTGCTGAATCATTGATATCTAAATTGACTAAAGAGCCAGGTGTTACACTTAAAGTTACCTGACCACTACTAGGAGTGTTATCCATAACCGTTATACGATTACCTCCAGCAATATCAGTAGTTAGTGCGGTATCTATCTTTGCGTCTACTCTACCTTCAATAGCTTTAGTAGAAGCTACTTTTGTATCATCACTTGTATACCATGTCTCAGTACTGATGACAGTTTCATCTCCTTTCTGCCATCCAGTATCAACTTTATTCTTACTCTCTTGAGTCGTATATAAGTTCTGTAAGAAGTTATCGTTTAAGTCCTGAGACTTGATAGATGACCCTGCATAGAAGGTGGCAGATGGAGAGTCAGTATCAGTATCACGATAGATTCTTAACTTATCTCCGACTGTTGGGTTGTTATTCAGTTTTATGGTTGTTGCATTATCAAACTCCCAATGAGTTAGATATGTTTTAACCACGCCATTGATGCTCACTTTGACATCAGTGGTCTTTAAGTATGGAAATGTAAAATTGTAAGTTAATTGGGAGGCATTAGTTACAGTAATATTCGATTCAGTTGTAGCCATTGATAAGTTTCATTATTTATTCGGTGGGTTTACTTAACTCCGTACTTTAAAAATTCTTGCTTCTTCTTATAGTTCTTTTTAGAAGACTCAGCTGCTTCATCAATCCTCCCTCTATACATCAGATTGCCAGTTCTCTTACTATCAACACCTAATATGTTTAGATGTTTATATCTAGGGTCTTTAGCTATACGAGCTTCTGCATTTACTTTGGATTGATTAATCATCTTTTTCAAATCTCTATAGACTTTTAACTTATTTGCATACATGCCAACCTCTTCAAACTCCTTACCAGACATAATGAATTTACGAAGTCCGTCGAGCTGTTCATTGTACTCATCGTTATCCATAAACCTTCGTTCTATCTGTTTCCAAAGTTGATCCTCTCCCATGTATCTACCAATAAGTTCACGTGCTTCTGGTGAATAATCTTCTCCTGTTCTGGAGTTTTTCTTGATTTCGTTGAGATCATTAAAACCAGAGTCAATAAGCCACGTTCTCCACTTCTCATTACCTCCATGAATCTTAATTGGATTCATAGCGTTTAAGAATCGAAGGATAGGATTATCTATTTCATCAATCTCTTCACCTGTCCAGTGGTCAATCTTGGAATAACTCATATCTTTAAAGACTGTACTATTCCTGACATATCCCCAGAAATCTTTATAGATCTCCTTCTGAGCATTTGTAATTGACTTAGCAACGATAGCGTGTGCTCCTGATAGAGGTATTGCAGCTCTTAGTTGACCAGCAAATAGACGTTGAAGTGCTCCTTCGTCACCTTTCATAGCAGCATGTAAGGGTTCCATACCTTGTAATGGTGTTCCATTTAGGTAAGTAGCAGTAATAGTCCAAGCAGTTTTATTGATAAAGGATTCAGTCATGTTCTTACCTAAAGCACTGCTGTAATAAGCCAAATCTCCCATTAATGAGAAATACTGCTCAACTACAGGTATACCTTTATAACTGACCCAGTTATTACCTACTTTAATTGTATGAGGTTTCCAGTTCTTCTTCTTCAGTTTGACTAATTCAATGTGGTTAGCAGGTCCATTACCTCTGATGTTTCCAGCCATAGCATAGCCAAAAGCTAAGGTAGCTGTAGCACCACCCATCATTAACCTACCTTCGTACTCACGTTTTAATTCCTTATATATAGCCATTGCATTAGGTGTACTTTTCATATCTTTAATACCATGAGCCTCTAAAACATCTGCTATCTTTTTACGATTATTGCCAGCCAGCAATACATCACCATATTTCCCAAGTCCAGGGATTGCTGCCAACGGTGTATAAGACATTGCCAGTTTGATCTGGTTCATGCTTGTTCGTGGGAACATCATGAGAGATTTGAAAACTGGAAACTTGTTTAATGCAGGGTTAATCCAATTAGAGAACCCTTCATCAAGGTTTAAAGCTATTTCACCAGATGCATATTTAGCAGCTTTATCTTTAAGCAAGCCTTGAGCATCAAACATTGTGTCATGGTTGAGTTTCTCAGCACGTTTTAAAGCATCTTCAAAAACTAGTGGATCTGCTTTTTTACCTAGTTGTTTAATGGTATCGTCGTAAGCTTTAACTCTAGACATATAGGTAGCCATAAAGGTATCTGTATAAGCGTCAATACCTGACATAGCTGTAATACCAGTTCTTAACCAAGGTTGACGGGATACCTTACGTTGGAAGTTTGCCCAACCATACATAAAGTTTCCATAGTGATCACCTTCCTTCTGCCATGTCTCTGCTAAGTCATCTAACACTTCCCAAGCACTATTGTCTTCAACAACAAAATCCTTACGAGCGGCTTTCATCATGAAGTCAGGATCTTGATGAACCTTCTTCATACGAGTTAATGCATCACCCCAAGCTCTCCTAGCTGTCTCATGCATGTTTCCATACATATAAACAACACGTTCTAAAGCATCTTTATCTTTACCAAGTAATTGGCTAAAACCTGCTCTCTGTAAAGCTGATATAGGCTTGAAGACAAGCATCATACCGTTACCAACAGCTGCTCTTAAAGCGGCTAAACCTGATAACACACTGTTATAGGTAACTGCCCAAGCACCTTTGGAAAACTGATTCATCTTATAACCGCTGATACCTAATTCTTTAGCTTCTCTATTCCATAACAAACCCACAGGACTGAGATGGTATTTAGCGTAAGCATTGAGTTTCATCAGTGTGTCTACATTTCCATCTGTAGCGTCGTATGCCTTCATTAAGGTACGAGCTAATTTTGGATCTTTTGCAGCGGCATCGTCTAACTGTTTTCTAAAAGCTTTGAAGTCAGATTTAAGTTCCTTATTTTTCTTGAGGAACTCTTCGTGAGTTATTTTAAGTCTTTCAAGTGGTTCAGCTATAAAGTCAGGATCTTTCCACCATCTCTTTTCTTTTAAAGACCAACCTGATATGTATTTAGCTAATCCATACTCTTCAGTAAGGATTTCTAATTTATCTACAACATTTTTAAAGACTCTTTCATCATCAAGTAGGTTCTTGAACATCTCTGGAGCACCAGATTTTGCTGCTATTTGTGCGCCAAGAGTATCCATAACTCTCGCCGATGACTCTGTTAACTCTCTACCTAGATATAGATTAGTCAGGTCATTAATCATCAAAGCCGCTGCTCTAGCAGATCCAGCATCATGTAGTACCGATACTTCTACCTGTTTGTTTAAAGCATCATTTAATTTTCTTGACTCTCGGTAAAAAGGATCTTTCATGAGTTCTCTCAACTCATCTCCAGTTCCTGTTTTCATCCATTTGTTATATATCTCATAAGCAGCATCATTAACACTTTCACTTGTACCTCTAGCCGTAGCTTGTACATATTTATAACCAGATGCAGCCTTAACTTTATCTGCAATGAATCTGACAGCTGTACGAGAACTCTTACCTAATAACATGCCATCTTGCATAGCAGGTGTTATTGGATCTGTAGGAGCACTTAGTTCATCAACAAAACCTTTTTGTCTCATATCAACGTCTATAGCATTCTTAACTGAAGCTCCAGGAGCAGTACTTGAAACACCTGTTAGTTGTTTTTCACTAGCTAGTTTAGGAGTTATAGCCGGATCAAAAGCAGTGCTATTTGGATCATTAGCTATAGTTCTGAGTGCTTTATTGTTTAAGTAGGTTTGACGTTGCCTCTGTCTCTCCTTAAGGAATGAATCACCTGCATTCTGAGTTGCATCAGATGAGCCAGTTTGAGTAGCCTGTTGGATTAGTTTTGATTTCTCCTTTGCTAAAGCATCAACTTGTTCTTTACTTAAGGTGTTACTAGCAATAGCCTCATCAATATCACTAATTCTCTTCTTAGTATCTCTTTCAAGATGTTTAAGTTGAGTATTGAATTTATAAGCTTTACTCTGACGTGTTACAGGAATCATATTACGGAGAATAGGTTTTCCTGCATTTAGCATGTAGCCAACAATATCTCCAAAACCTTGTAGCAGACCCTCATCAGCTGCAGCCATGAATCTATTCATAACTGGATGAGTAGCATCAGCATCAGCTAAAGAAGCTACATTTGGGAAATGTCCATCAGGTCCAAAGTACTCAGGCCATGCCTCAGATAAGCGTTTGAAGTTATCTGGGTGAGTTATTAATCTATTACTAGGATCTTCACCATAATCACTAAGACCACCTATTACTGAGTTGATAAGTACCTGACCACCTACATTCTGAACTGCTCCATTAAGACCAGTTAGGTTTCTTGCAGCATGGAACTTTTGATACTTACTACCAAGGATAATAGAGGGAACTATGACACTAGCTGCCGATCTAAACTTAGCTGCATTAGGATTATCAAACCTTGTTATGCGGTCCCAAGTATCGTCTATACCGCCCAAACCTGGAATAGTACCTATAAGGTCAAAGGGTACATCCAACGTCCCCATACCAGACATATAAGCCCATTTAGCAGGGTTCCAGTCCAGCTTCATATCTCTATGAAAGTTCTGATTCTGTTTATTATCTACTTGAGGTTGTTGTTGTTGAGGTTGTGGTGTTTGAGTTGAAGGTTGTACAGTTTCTTGTTTCTGTATCTCTTCTGCTTTTTGTGCATCCTGTTCCTTCAGCTTTTGGATACGCAGCCTATGCTCTTCTCTTTCTTCTTCTGTAAATTCTCTCATTATTCACCTCCAGTGTATTGAGCATATTGACCGTACTGATAAGGGTTAGGGTCAATCAAGTAGTCGTAGGAATCATCTTCTTTCATTTCTTGTGTTGTTGGAGGTTCTGTTCTTGTTAAAGCTTTTACAACTCCCTCATCCATATATTTAGGCTCTCTAGTTGAATTAGGGTTTAGTATTAGCTGTAGCAGTTTCCTACCATCAGCTTTAGTTTGTAGGTTCTTCATAAGGTTTACAGCTTCTGGATCGACTACTGTCCTAAACCACGCTGGTTCTAGAGCTGTAAAATCTATCTCGTGTTTATCGAGTATCCCTAGTTTCTGAGCTAACTCTACTTGAACTTTAAACAACTCAGATACATGACCATGAGGACCACCTCCTTTAGTTATGTCAAGTAAAATCGTTGGGTATTTGAAATCTTTGCCAGTTTTAATAGCTGTTTCAATTTCTTTTATCTGATCACCAGATATAACGACGTTGCTATATAAAAATCCTGGGTCGTTTTCAATGTTATTCCAAAGTTCTTCTCTTTCCTTATCATTTAGAGTAAGGAACTGCTGTGGGCTTTCCTCTGGATGCTTAGTATTAAAAGAATAATTAATAAAGAATGATTTACCTACTCCCTTTGTATCGTCAACACCAAATGTACTTTTTCCATCTTCTCCACCGTAACCAATTTTCTTGTCTTTTTCTTTTGAACCAGTTGGCTCAATTTTAATATCAGCCAAGACTTCATTACCACATGAAGTAGGTGTTCCTTTATCAGTCAATAGGCAGTCTTTATACTGCTTTTCTGCAGCATCTAGAGCAAGAAAATAACTATCATCTATAACACTTTCATTAGAAATATCTTCAATGTTAAGTCTAAATTTTAAAGCACTTTTAAAGCGGTCTTCCCATTTATCATTATATTGACCACTCTTTATCATTGCAGTTTCTGCAGCCCATCTAGCTTTTAAATTTGCATTATCCCTAATAGAGTGAGGTAAGTTTGGATCTTTCCAATCGTCCTCAGTCATTTCGTGGTTATCAAGCTTGTCATTAAAATGATCTTCATACCAGTTATCGTCGTTTTGGGTCTGGACACTTTGATCTAAGTAACCACCAAACTTATCCTGAACTACAGCTGGATCATGACCATTAGCAACTAATTGTCGGGTAACTTTAAGAGCAACATCGTAATCTCTATTCCAACCTTTACCAGCAGCCTTATCTTCATCTGTTGGTTTAAACCAGCGTTCTACTTGGTCGAGTTCTTTGTCTTTTGCAGCTTTTAATTCTAATTCTTGACTGGCTTTTATAGCTTTTATATTCCTTTCCCTTTCTTGAATCATTAATTCAATCTTATCCTTATTAGCGTCATACCAATTGGTGTTCTGATCACCGTAAGGAGTTTTTGCAAAAGCTGCTCTTATTCGATTACTATCTATAGAAAGTAGTCCTTTCTCTTTAAACAGCTCAATTGTTTTATCTCTAGCTTCAGCGTTGTCATAGGTATCAATACCATTTGACTTATACTCTCTGGTATAAGCAGCATGAAGTTCTAGAATACTTTGACCAGTTATTTTGGAATTAAACTCTGGTTCATTGAAATTAGCAACTACAACCTGTACCTTTTCTTGTGTTCTACGTTGAGAACCTTGTATAGCTTGATCAAGTTTTGCCTTATTTAAGATTCTATCTCTAGCACCAGACATCTTACCAAACATTGGACTAAGAAAATCTGAACTAAGACCATATAGCTTATGAGCTTTAAGGTATTCAATCTGAAGTATCTCTAAAGCAGCTTGCTTTTGCTCTGGAGTTTTAGCATCCATTTCAGCAAGCTTAGTAGCAGCCCAAGCTCCAAACTGATTACCAGCCATTACGGAGTAAGCTTTTAATCTTCCATAATCAGAAGCACTATTTCTATAACGAACCCACATCACCTCTTCAGGTGTGTAGCCTTCTCGTTTCATTTCATCAGCAACACGTTCAAGGTCTTCTCCTTGAGCCCATTGCTTATCTTCTAATAAATCAAGTCTTATTTGATCCTCAAGTGACATACCATGAGTCATATAGAAATTATATGACGCATCAGACGTAGCTTCCCAGTCTTTCTTCCGTATTTTATTAAGAGAATCAAAAGCTGTTTTACTGAAATTAGTTATCTTTTCAAGATCAGCAGTTTTCTGCTCAAATTTTTTTAACTCAGCAGCAGTGTTAGCTATTACTTGATTTCTATTAATTGATAAAGCTCGCTCTTTAGTTGAGAAGACTTGATCTTCAAGATATATTTCCTTTCGATTAGCTTCTTCGTTTCTATGTATTCTTTCAAGGTTTCTTTCAGCTTCTAGATCCCTTTCTCTTTGGGCTCTTTGTTCATCCTTAAGATTTCCTATGTCTTCTCTTTGTTTTTCCCGCATACGGTCAAGAGCTGCATAACCAGGATCTATATTCTGAAAGCCTTTTCCACGGGCGTACCCTCGGAATTGTGCTTTTGCCATTTTAATTAAAGTATGGATAAGTGATTGGATTCATATTCATTGCGTCAGACATAGATAAACTGCCAAAATTGTGAGTACTTGCACCCCCAATATTTTCTGTAACATTACCCGTATAGTTATTAGTATACGCATCAAAACCTGCAGCCGCTGCTCCAGCTAGGACACCCATCATGCTCGGTACTTGTGTAGTAGGTACACCCATTATTGGTTTAGGTCCAAAGTCTGCATCAATAAACTCCCTTGGAAGTATGTATTTACTTAATGGTGTTTCAAGAGGTTTTAGAGGTATTGGTGGTGCTTCTGGTTCTAACATACGGTTGGCATAAGCTTTAGTATTAGCTGCTCGATACTCTCTATCAATATCCATTAATTGCATACGTGTACTTGTGCCAGCACTGAATAATGATTCAGTTAATATTGCTTGGTTTCTACCAACATCAGCAAGTAAAGATTGTGCTTGTTTAAGAGCACTCTTACCTGTTTGAGTTTTAGCAGCAGCTTCACCTTTTGCGATTATGCTTGCAATAATATTTGATTCATTTTGAAATGAAAGTTGCTGCTCTGTCTCACGTTGAGCTATTAACGTCTGCTCTCTTGCAGACATAGCAGATTCTCTATTCAAACCTAAAGCTGATAAATATAGCTCTTCAGATTTTTCATATAATCTTTTATTCTGATCTATTTTATAATCTCTAATTTTTAAAGATTGTTCCCAATTTCTTAAATTATTTTTATCTGTGAATGCAGCTCTATCTTTTTCATTTTGCTGTCTGAGATTGATTTGATCGATTAGATGATCCCTATCGGCAATCATCCTTTCCCCAGTCATTTCCCATCCAGGTAAGTCATATTCCTCGTACCTCTTTCTTAGAGCTTCTTTCTCTGCATTCCTTTGTTTGCTGGCTGAACTTCGTCCAAACAAACCTCCTGCAAAATTTAAAACTCCTCCAGCGAGAGCAGCCCCTCCTGGGGTTGCCAGAAATTCTAATACCATATCTTAAGTCCTCCTATAAAATCTCGGTGAGTAGTTTCCTTCCCACATCATCGAGTTAAGAGAGACGGGAAATGGTGAGTCATTAAAGACTCGTAAGGTGAAGTTTTTACTTCTTTGGTGTATTGGTACTGTTAGTACGCTTGCTTCATTTAACGGTACGTCATCAGCTAAATATGTATTAGCTTCTGTTGTTGGATTTAAGTTATACCATTCATCTAAGTAGACAACGATCTTAGCGTTATTAGCTGGTGCAGATGAGAATTCAATCTTTGTATCATTAACAAAAGTAAATGCAGTGGTTACATTATTAACCTTTACCTTTACTTCATCTCTATCTACATACTCAAGATCTGATGATATCCACTCAAATTGAGTAGTAGTACCATCACCTGTAAACTCCTTCTTACTAGCAAACCTACCAACTGCATTCAGTTTAAAACCAACTACACCTGATAAACCTACAGAGAACTTACATCTAGCTACTGTTAGGTTAGCCGTGAAGTCGGTACGTTTTCCGTCTCCAGAGAGGTCATAATAGATCTTAGGCAGTTCGACATCAAAGTCGTAAGCATACCCCACGTAGACGTTACTAGCGTTGCCAGAGAGGTCTTCTCCAGGTACCTTAAAGTATGTACCAGAACCATCAGTTACAGCTTCTGGGGTGATAGTAAATCCTGAGTTATTAAATGTACCTGCTGCTGTTGTACCAGCAACAATCATTACATTCTTTTGATCAGTTAGATTAGCAAAAGGTAGATAACATTTAGAGAAATCATTAGTCGAGTCATATACAACTGAGCTTGCAGGTGCATATAAATCTATACAAGGGTTAATCTTCTGACCCTGTGCATTAGTTATGATAGATACCTCTGGACTCTGAGTTAAGTTAGCCTTTTCTAATGTGTATCTTGCAGATGTCCCTGTACCTTGTTTAGTGACACAGTACATATCATCTTGATCAATTGACATTGACTGAACAGTTCCAGGCAAAGTCCATTTAAACCAAGACTCCATAAGCAACTCCTTACCATCTGTATAAGTCTTATAGAAATAGATAGTATTACTACTTTGACTTGACAAAGCTATGAAATCGTTCTGGATACTAGCTACTAATGTATCTATATCTGCTGTAATCCACTCATTAACAACCCTTCCTATATCTAAGATCTGTGGACTTTCACCAAGACCTTTAGTTTGCATACCAAACACCCTAGTAAAGTTAGGTGTCTTACTGATGAAGTTCATATGAGTACCAACATCAATTGGATCAACCTCATCGCTCATCTCACTATTAGAGATTGGTCGGATCTTGGTAGTCTGAGGTGTTAATGGTCCATTATCTGCATATATCAAGAACTGTTGGTTCTTACTAAATAGGACTAAACCCTGTCTAGCAGGTTTAATTGCATGTAATTTCGTAGGTCTTACTGACGCACAATTAACATCTATCGGGTCAGCCATTGTATGTGTTCTAGCTGATGTTGCATAGAACTCATAAGGATCTTTAGCTCTACTCGTTATTACATTATCTTCAGACAAGAAACCAAGTCTATCATCATGGAAGAAAGCTTTCTTTATTGTCTTACCTACAAAACTAGGATGAGCATTTGTTAGATCATCTCCAACTAATCGATCTCCCCATGTAATCGGTCCAAAAGTAAAAGTATTAGTCCCTGTATTCAACAGCTTATGTGGCATAGTCGAATCTGTTAGACCTGGAGATGCCTCTGGTCCGATTGTCTCTACCCAATAACCTGATCCAGCTGTACTATTATCTGCTTTAAACTTAGCGTAATAGTTATCCTCATCATATAGACGTGAGTTAATAATAGTAACTACGTGGTTATGGAATGAGTTAGGTGGTAGCCATGATTCATTATCAGCCCAATCTTGGTAGACAACAAATCTTTCTTTATCATCACCTCCTGACGCTGCAAGAGTAAAGGCAGTACGTGTAGAACTAACAACCCTATCTAGCTGAAGAGATGTACCATATTTGGTTACTGTTAAACCACTGATACTTAACGCATCAATTCTAGATTTAATGGTATCTAATATCTCATCAAAATCAGCATTAGAAGCTGCTGTATAAGAAGAGGTTGTTTGACCAGCGACGGTTACTGAAAAGTCGTAACCCTGCATCTGTTCTATCTTTCCACTTAATAGAAGAGTTCCTCTACTTTGAGCAACAAAGTCAGTAGGTGCAGCTTGTGTAGTTACAGTTACTGCATCATTTGTAATGATGGTTGTATCTTGTACCGTTAGTACATCAAAGTTCTTTCTACTTGTCCCGTTTAAGTAGGTATGTGCTCCAAGCGCAGAGCTAGTAGCTGTATCTGTAATCGTACAAGCAGCACCTGTATCGGCATTCCAAATATGAATAGTACCATTAGTACTGTCTACTTTAGGAGTGATACATCCTATATATCTAGTAGATGTTCTGTTGATATAAAACCATCTAGCACCATCTAAGTCAGTCTGATCGAACTCAGCATTACTTGTATTTGCTAATGTTTTAATAAATTTAAAACCAGGTCTTTTAGTTAGCCCTAATGTGACATCAGGGAAACCATTAATACATTCTCGTACCTGACCTGGAAGTTTCTTACTATCTGTTTGTTTAGATACTCCACTTAAGTAGTTGGAGATCCTTTGTGTTACTGCTGCCATTATCTAGAAAGTGCATGATAAGGTTCATAACTGATGTATGGGTTGGCTCCATCAGGTTGTCCAAAGAATGAATAATCACCTTGGTTAGTTTCGTATTCAAGAGCCATAGCTCTCATGTATGCCTCCTTTTGTTGGAGCATTTGGTATTGAGTTTGATCTCCTACTATCCGACTAGAGGTAGTACTAGATGCTCTTGCTGTTATGTAGTCCTGTATAGGACGTGGTAGGTCTACCCAATCGAATAGCCAAACAATATCGCATTCAACAGCCCCATCAGTCCATTGATCTGTGTGGTTCTGTTTGTCATATAGTTTACCGTTTCTCCTTACTGTATTCTTATCACCAGCATTAGCTTTTGTAAGGTCTATCTGTAAGATATTATTTGGTATTAGAATTTCATTATTACTATCAGGTGTCATCTCATAATGTGCTTCCTTGTTAAAGGTCCAGCCTTCACTTTGTACCTCTCTAGATACTTCTAGTAGAGTTTGATAAGCAATCGCAACGTCTGGGTTGGTTTCATCTAAAGTGGTGACTGGTGCCTGACCACAAGCCATTAGTATTTGATTTATAGCGGGTAATTCTTGAGCAGCGTTAGTGGTAGGGAAAGCCATAATTGATTAATATAAATAAAAAAAAGG
>TARA_Y200000002_G_scaffold20499_1_pt1 | contig 15976 bp, 14 predicted proteins | sample TARA_Y200000002 | Tara Oceans TARA_Y200000002 (sample SAMEA2619388) | marine metagenome | biome: marine biome (ENVO:00000447); feature: surface water layer (ENVO:00002042); material: "saline water (ENVO:00002010), including plankton (ENVO:xxxxxxxx)" | depth 5 m | reverse complement strand
TATCTTGATTGCAGACACTATATGCCTGGAATGGAGCAAGCTCATAAAAATGTTTCGTGGTTGAAAAAAAACCCTGATTTAAAAGATAAGGTAGTTGGATTAATTCAAGCTGAACATTTAGGTGAAATGGATTATAAGGAAGTAAATGGTGAGATTCTTCCAACTGGATATACAGAACAATCTTATTTGTGGACAAGAAATAATGATTACTTAGTTGACGCTGCTAAGAAAGCTCTAGATAGATATGGATGGTCAAGAGGCATGCTTTCAGTTCCTGAAAGGCCAGGTCCTAATGGTAATATTCAACAGGTTTGGTGGGGAGTTGGAATTATTGCACTAGCTAACGAGCTTAGAAATAATAATAACTGTGATGAGTATTCTTGCAATGAAGATCCTTCATCGCAGGGTCCTTTAGTTTGGGATGGATCAAGTTGTGAGGTTTGGACCTGCCTGAATGTTCCAGCTTATGGTCAGGGTGGTTTTTTAGGATATTACTGGAATAAATATTCTGATATTAGTAAATGGAATTCAGAATTATTTGTTAAACAAACATCTACTTTAATAGATTTAACAGGAGTTCTTATGTATAGCGATCTAGATACTATAAAACCTATTCTCTCTGATCAAAGCTTTAGAAATGTTGATATGAGTCTTGCTGCACCAATTGATATAGTGAATTAACTTTACCATTGAAAAGAGTTATGAAATCCTAATAACTTTTTTTTCCACATATTTGTAAAGTGCTTAAATTCAGCGTCTTTTATAAGAAATTTTTTATATATCAGATCTCTATCAACCATTAATATTACAACTTGAGAGATTTTTGTATTAAACATTACATTGTGGGCATTTGCATATGCACACCCTTGAAGAAAGTAATCATCAATCCATTCTTTTTTCTTGATTCTTCTGGCAGTTTTAAAATCAATTATTGATTCAACTCCATTTATTGTTCCGACACAGTCAGCTGTTCCAGCATAGAGATTTTCTAAAAATAAATTGACCTCAAGACCATAAACATCTGTTATTTCTTCAACTACATCGTCTATGAATTTCTGATACATTTTTTTTGCGATTGAGCCATTTGTATCATCTGTAAAAATATCATTTTCCTCATTATGCAGATAATTTTCTAAAGCTAAGTGGACCATTGATCCAATATCTGTTGCTTTCTTCATTACCCTATCAGCTTCTTCATTGCCAACTCTAAGGCGCCAACTATCAATAGAGGCTTTTTTATCAGACATATTATCAAGAACTGTGGTGACACTTGGAATCTGATTATCCTTATTGTCTAAGTAAAATCTACCCAACTCATTATTGATTCTATTTAACTCTGGATATTCAAATTTATTTGTTATCATTACATGAACCTTATTAAGTTATGATCAATTTAAAAATTAATCCACTGTGGAGCAAAACAGTTCTTTCTATAACATTTAGTTTTTTACTGATCCTTTCATCTTATGTAATATTTGATCCAAAGGGAAGTGCATCTTTTCTATCAACTGTTTACTCTTTTTTTGCTGTTAACTTTGAAAGTGCTTTTTTAATTTTTGGGATTCTTACTCTTGTAACTCTTGTGATTATTGGAGTTTCTCCGATAGGATCAAATAAAATAATTATTCCAGGTAGGTCTACATATTCGTATTTTTCATGGGGCTCAATGTTATTCGCTACCGGAATGGGAGCTGCTCTTCTATATTGGTCTACATATGAATGGTTAGTTTATTATACGAACCCAATCACTGAAGATACTAAGTTATTAAATTCAAGAAGTTATCCCCTATTCCATTGGATGTTTACTGGATGGGCACTATACATTTTACCTACAGTTGCTTTTGCATTGTCTTTACTGAGAAATAATAATGCACCATTAACTTTTTCAGGAATTCTTCTTAAAAAACAATCAGGTATTTTTAGGATCATTTTAGATTTATTTTTTATTGGTGCTATATTAACTGGAGCTGGTGTTGGTCTAGCTTTATCATTTCCCTTAATGTCTGCAGCAGTGTCAAAAATATTTAGTATAGAGCCAACAATATACTTAGATTTCTTGATGTTATTTATATGCACCATAATCGTTTGTACAAGTGTTTATCTTGGAGTTCAAAATGGAATAAAGCGATTGAGTAATGCAAATATCATATTAGTAATAATATTTCTCCTATTAGTTCTCTTCATTGGTCCTACTAAATACATATTATCGAATACAGCCAACTCAGTTTCTTATGTTGTTCAAAACTACTTAAATTTGAGTCTAATTAAAACTAAATATAGCCTTGATTGGACTGTTTTTTATTGGGCATGGTATATAGCTTTAGCTCCTGCAGTTGGTACATTTATTATTAATGTTTCTAATAATAAAACTATAAGAGAAGTTATTTTTGGTGCTTTAATTGTTGGTTCTTTAGGTTGTATTTTTCATATTGGCATCCTTAGTAATACCTCAATATATTTATTTGAAGAAGGAGTTTTAAATGCTCCACAAATTTATTTAGAGAAATCTATGACAACGCATGCACTTGTAATTGAGACAATATCATCAGTTAATTATGGTTATTTTTTGATAATATTGTTTGCAATAATCGCTGTTATTTTCTTATGCACTACCTATGATTCATCATCATATATTTTGGCAACCGCCTCAATGAAAAATTTTCAAAATAAACCTAGTAGAAGCCTGAGAGTATTTTTTGCAATAATTTTGATGATACAACCTGCTTTAATAATGTTCTTAGGAGGAACAGACTCGTTTATGTGGCTTTTGGTAATAATTTCTGTACCATTGATTTTTATATATACATTACTAATAATATCTATCTTTTATAATGCAACTAAACTTAAAAAATCATAGAGCTAATATCTTTGAAAAAAGTAGCTATGATGAAAATAAACCATCAATAGTTTTTATCCCAGGTGCTGGCATGGATCATAGAATTGTATCTATGTTTGAAATTGATCCTCTTTTAGAATCTCATAATATTTTAGCAATTGATTTGCCAGGACATGGATATACCTCGGGTCCTATATTTCATAAAATCGAAGACCATTCTCTATTTTGTATTGACGTATTTGAAGAAATTAAAATCAAAGATCCTATTCTAATTGGTCATAGTTGGGGTGGGTTGGTTGCCTTGGATTTATCAACTAAATTTAAGAATAAAATGACGATTTGCATGAATATTGCATACCCCTTCTTAGTTGGTGAGATGTTGCTTGATCATGCAAAAGGTAATCTAGATCAGGCTGTAGAGTTTTTAACAAAATATGGTATTTATAAATTTCCAGAAGTTGAAATTAAAACCAAGGGTTTTGGAACAATGGGTTCAGGGTTTTATGGAAGAGCTAAAGGAGAAATCAAATCACCTTATGGAACAAAAAATGTTGAAGATGATCCAGAGCGTGAAATTAAATTATATCCATTAAAAAGATTATTTAATCAATCAGAAAAAGAAATTAGTTCAATTGATTTAAAATCATGTAATGCTTTTAGATTAAGTGACGAACAAATATCAAATTTAAAAAATGTAAAATATATTTTTAGCGATAAAGATAAACTTGCAAGATATAACCCTGAAAACAAACTTTTTATTAATGCTGATCTAGATAAAGATATTTTTATGTTAAATGATGTTGGACATTTTCCATATTTTGAAGATACAAAAATTATTTCAAAGACCTTAATAAGTATTATTAATTCTTAAAACTTAAAAGTTTAGATATAAAAAAATCTGTCATTCCTATTTCATTTTGTTTATCACACAACTCATAACCTAAATAAGATTGTATTTTGGTTGCACAATATCCATTAGCAAAATAAATACTTTGATTTGTTTCTTCAATATATCCATACTCTGGCCACATATGCTCAGCATCTAAATTTAATATTGAAATTACCTTTTTATCATTTTTACAGTCAAAATATGTTTCTTCAACATAATCCTCATTAAAACTATATGTTAATTCTTTTTTAGAATTACATTGGAATTTTTGCTTCCATGAACTGACAGTATTTTCTAAAGGTTCATAAAAATATCCATCTTCTGATCTTATATTGACTGGTGTCACACCTGTATCAAAATAAGAACCATATAAGATTGCATTTACTGGCAAGTCTGGAGTACATGATAAGTCTTTAGCCTGCATTCCATTAACACTCAATATTGCCGTTAGTAATTCTGGATGTGCGCATGCGAATGCAGTAACAAACATTCCGCCATTACTGTTTCCAACTAAATAAATATTTTCTATTTTATAGTTGTCTTTTATGTCATAAATCAAAGACTTTATAAAGCCTATATCGTCAGAACATGATTGCCACGCACATCTTCCAGCATCTCCACATTCAGGATATTTAGGGTATGGATCTGCATCAACATCGCAAATTTCTCCATCAGTTGTTTTGCCATTTGAACCAGTTAAATCATTGAAAGATGAAATAAAGGTTTTCGAATTATAGGTTTTAAAATCATAAAAATGTTTTCCTTGTGGGTAAATTGCTAAGAAATTATATTTATCAGCTAATTGATTTAGTCCGCCTGTAACTTCAGATTCGAAAGCAGAAGCCGTTCCACTATAACCATGAAAACCTATTAATAAATTTACCTTTTCAAGATTATTAAAGTCATTTGGTTTATAAATTAAGTATTCCCTATAATCATTTTGATGGTTAAAACTCATCCTCTCCATGCTTGAAGAACTAATGTTTATTGAAAAAAAAATTAATAGTAAAATGAATTTCATTGAATTTTATTTATGAAAATAATCATTTCTTTATATGCTAAATCCTTATTTAGCCCACTAAAGACTTCATGTCTGTCGCCCTTAATGACAATATTTTTTACATTATAAAATATTTTATTTAACATTTTATAAAGTGCTTTCATTCCTTTTCCAAAATCACTAACAGGATCCATATCTCCTGATATAAGTAATATAGGAATATTTTTATCTGTTTTGTTGTAATTGCTTATATCAAAAGCTTTAGAGCAGCCTATCGCAATATCTTTCCACATCGAGTTAGTTATACTGAAGCCACAAAGATCATCATTAACATAATCTTTAACGTTATCTGGATCTGAGGATATCCAGTCAAATGAAGTTTTATTAGGTTTGAATTTATTATTCCAAGTTGTATCTGTCATATAGTTTAATATTGGATTAATAGCATGTTCTCCTTTAAAAAATATTGATATGTTTATTAAAAATTTTTGCGCTAGTATTAATGATCTAGGAAATTTTGAAGATCCAGAGATAATTAATCCTTTAATATTTGTATTATTCATTATCAGATTTAGTCCTACCCAAGAACCCATACTGTGAGCTAATAGATACTGATCTAAATTAGGATATTCTTGATTTGTATCGACAATAAGGTTTCTAAGATCTTCCGTAATGAGTTCCCAGCCATTCGTTTTTGCGAAGATTCCTTTTTCATGATTATTTTCAATCCACCTCCCGTGTCCTCTGTGATCCATAGATATAACATGGTAGCCATCAGAATTTAACATGCCAATAAGCCATGAATATCTACCTATATGCTCACCTTTTCCATGACATATGTGAATTATTCCTTTGATATTATCTTTCGATGAAAGACTTGAATAAATATAATCTTTATTTTTAATACTAAAATGCATAACTTATAATAAAATAATATTTTAATTAGTAAATCATTATGCAAGACATATATATAGCTGGCACAGGTATTTGGTATCCAGAAGATATTATTACAAATGATGAAATAGTTTCTTCGTATAATAGTTATGTTGATAAATATAATGATAAGAATCAAGAAATGATTAATGATGGTAATTTGGCACCATTAGCACATTCCTCTACTGAATTTATCGAAAAAGCTTCAGGAATAAAAACAAGACACGTTATTGATAAGAAAAATATTCTGGATATTGAAAAGATGATGCCGTCTGTTCAGCATGAAGATGCATCAAAGCTATCAATGCATGCAACTGCTGGTATTGAGGCTGCAAGAAAAGCAATGATTTCAGCAAATGTAGAAGCAACAGATATTGATGCAGTTATATTAGGAACTTCTCATGCTGCAAGAAATTATCCATCTGTTGCTATTGAGATTCAAAATGAATTAGGAATAGATGGATATGCTTATGATATGTTAGTTGGTTGTTCATCTACCACATTTGCCATAAATAATGCATTTAGTGATATATCTTCGGGACTTGCCGACACAGTTCTTGTCATAAATCCTGAGATATCAACACCATTTGTAAACTATGCAAAAAGAGATATTCATTTTATTTTTGGTGATGGATGTGTTGCAACCATAATCTCTAAAAATAAAACATCAGATAATTGTTACAAGATAATTGATAGAAAATTAATTACAAAATTTTCGAACAATATTAGAAGCGATTGGAGTTATTTTGTTAGAGCAGCAGAAGATGAAAAAGCTTTTGATGATTTACTTTTTTATCAAAATGGAAATAGCGTTTTCAAAGAAGTATGTCCAATGGTTGCTGAATTTATATCATCTCAGCTTGATAGCAAAAATATTCAACCGAAAGAGATATCTAAATTTTGGTTACATCAAGCTAACTCACGAATGGTTAATTTGATTGTTTCCAAAATTATTGGATCTGATGACTTTGATTCCTCTTTGGCACCGTTACCAATAGAAAAATTTGGAAATTTGGCAAGTGCAGGCTCTATGTTTGCATTCAATCTTTATAACGATCTTGAGCCTGGTGAAAAAGGACTGATTTGCTCTTTTGGAGCTGGGTATTCAGTCTGCTCAATAATAGTTCAAAAAGCATAAATTAAATATATTAATAACACTAAAGGATTTATAATTTTATGATGGGTGAATATGATGCAGTCTGGGTATTTTTAATCGCGCTAGCATTTGTAGCTTTTTATATCTATATAGAAGCAAGGCCGAAAGGCTCTAATCTTTTTGGTAATCTTTTTAATACCATAAGTAGATTTTTTAGAAAAAGATAATTTGCTTAATAATAAGAAAGGTGTGTTTGTTTTTGTAATAGCCTCGCTTGTATTTGGCAGTCTAGCTTCATCAGATACTTCTAATGATCTTTGGTATCAAAACTTAAATAAATCGAATTTAAATCCACCAGGGTACATATTTGGAATAGTCTGGCCAATTCTATATTTTTTAATGTCTATATCTGCATATAGAACATTTAATTCCATTAAAAATCTTTTTTATGTACAACTTATTTTAAATACTATTTGGTCATGGCTATTTTTCTCATTTCATATGCCATTAATATCTTTAATAGATATAAATTTATTAATTTTTCTGAATATTTTTATATTCTTTAAAATGTTAAAAGAAGATATTTTTTCTGGAGTAATATATCTGCCATATATAATGTGGCTAATGTTTGCATCGTATCTAAACATTTTTATTGTACTTAATAATTAAAAAAAGATACCTACGATTAAGCCGGTCATACATGAAGCAAGTGTTGCACCAACAAGTGCTTTTAATGAAACTTTTATTAGATCATCCTTTCGCTCTGGTGCCATTGCTGTGATTCCTGATATAAGAATTCCAACTGAGGAAAGATTTGCAAAACCACATAAGCTGTAAAAAGTAATTAGTTTTGATCTCTCTGACAACTCTCCATTTTCAATCGCAGCAAGTCCTGGATAGGCAACAAATTCATTTAGTGTTGTTTTGATACCTAATAGTTCTCCAGCAACAATAGCTTCATCCCATGGGATACCCATTAACCAAGCAATAGGAGCAAATAAAAATCCTAAAATAGACTCAATGGATAACGCTAGGCCAAATTGACTTGATGCAAAGCCAAGAATTGAATTTACAATAAAAACTAGGGCAATTACTGCTATAAGTATTGTACCAACACTAAGTGCGATACTTGCTCCATCAGAAGCACCTCTTGTGATTGCATCCATTGTGCTTCTGTAGACTTTTGGTGTCTTATTTTCTTTAAAATCTGTTATTGAGTTAGATGGAATCATGATGTTTGAATACATTATTGCACCTGGTACAGATAAAACTGATGCAGTGATAAAGTGCTGAATTAAATTTTCATCCTTGAAAGCAGGTTCTAAAATACTTATTAAGGCAACCATCACTGAACCAGCAACTGTGGCCATACCAGCAGTCATTAAAATTAATAACTCTTTATTAGAAAGTTTGCTTACATAAGGCCTTATTAGAAGTGGTGCTTCAACTTGACCAACAAATATATTTGCTGCAGCCCCAAGACCTACAGGCCCACCTATATTAAAAAGTTTCTGACAACCTTTTGAAATTAAATTTACTATAAAAGGAAGTATTCCCCAGTACCATAAAATTGCGGAAATACATGCCATTACAATTATGTAAGGAAGAACACCAAATGCAAAAGTTTCTAATAAAGATCTATAAGGTGCATCTTCACTAGTTGGTGGATAACCAAAAACAAAATTTGAGCCTTCGATTGTTGCTTGCTGTAAAACAGTAACTCCTTGTCCAAGTATTTCAAATACGCTTATAACAAAAGGAACTTTTAAAAGAATTAACCCAAGAAAAATTTGCGCGATGATCCCATAAAAAACATATTTAATATTAATAATCCTATAATTTTCAGAAAACGGTATTGCTATAAGAATTAAACCAACAAAACCAATAATTATTTGTAATATTTCTAAGGCATTCATTATTAGTAAAGTTTAATTTCCTTTAAACGTCTATCTAAAAACTCATCAGCAATGATACCTTGATCGTCTTTTCTATAGACAGATTTTAAAATTACTGAGGGAGCAGGATGTAAAAAAAATGGAATACTGTATCTTGATTTTGAAGTTGTCTTTTTGTCTTGTATAACTCTATGTGTTGTGCTTTTGAGTTTATTATCTGTCACAAGTTGCATCATATCACCTATGTTACAGACAATAGCGTCAGAACTTGGAGCAACTTCAATCCAGGATCCATCTTTATTTAAAACCTCAAGTCCACCCTCTTCAGCACCAATCAGTAAAGTAATGAGATTTATATCTTCATGCGCTCTTGCTCTATGCATATTGGTATTTGCGTCAACTGGAGGGTAATGTATTGATCTCAAAAGTGAATTTCCTTTTTCAGTCCAAGGTATAAAATAATTTTTTTCTAATCCAATTGATAAAGCTATTACTGATAATACTTTGCTTCCAATTGAGTGTAGCTCTAAATAAAGATCATCAAAATTTTTTTTGAAATTAGTTATCTCTTTAATATTTATATTTTGAGGAATATTTTTATCGAATGATTTATCTATTTCTGGTCCATGATGCCAAAACTCTTTTTGATCAGGAATCTTTTCACCAACTGCGGTTTCTATTCCTTTTGGAGTGTATCCCCTTGCCCCTTTAGACCCAACAGAGCTATAGTTATTTTTAATATCAAAATCTAAATTAAAAAAGTCTTTAGATGATTTATAGCAATCATTAACTAATGATTTTGAAAGGCCATGGTCAGTTATTGAAAAAAAGCCATGATTTGATAATGCGTTCTTAAGCTGACCTATCGAGTTAGAGTCACCTTTCTCGATATCTTTGAAAGATAGTTCAGGTATTAAATTTTCCATAATAAAAAAGGCGGTATAGTACCGCCTTTAATTATATATAAGTCTTATTAGAATTTATACTGAAAGCCTAATGATGCTCTCCATAAACTCTGAGTAGTTGATCTATCAATGTTGAAAGGATCGTCAAAGCTATACCTAAATGCATTTCTACTGTAGTCATACTTTGAATCATCAACTATTCTTAAATCAATTACAGGTATTCTTCCAGAATAATAACCATAATTAATAATTCCATCGTCATCATCTAAGAAGTTTAAAAGATTTTCAATGGCAAAGGTCACGATAAAGGAATCATCATCTCTTAATCCAGGCAATTCTTGAATTATATTTAGATCTAATGAGGTTTGCCATGGGAAATTACCTGCATCCCTAGGAGCAATTTGACCTGCATAACCTTCTAATCCAAATACGTTATATAGTAGATCAAGAACAGCTTCCTCTCTAGCTAAAGCGTCAGCTGAACCTTCATCAGTACATTTGTATGAATAACAGATAATTGGATCACTTCTAGTTGGTATATAAAGCAATGAGGAACTGTCATCATTTAGATTAAACTCATAACCAAATGCTTTTGTCTGATAATCACCTTCAAAGCCAGTATATGTATCAAAAGTTGGATATTTTGTATTACCTGATTCTCTTGTATATACAAGACTAAATGTTGTTGGTTTGTCTGAACCAAAAAAATAATGTTTTGACTTTAAGGTTGCAAGGAATCTGTGTTCTGTTTCATATATTGATCTTCTTGCAACTCTGTTATTAAAGTCAACAGCTCCTGTTTTACCAAAGTTAGAGTTGGAAGTTGAAGATGTCATACCATTCAACAAATCGGCATCTTGACCTGTATAACTTATGGATATAAAGGTGTCGCCATCTCTAAATGCTTTTGCAAATGTTGCAGAAATAACTTCTCTTTCACCACAACACTCATTATAGAGCCCAGCATGGTAACTATAATTACCAGTCTGATTATATATTGGTCTTCCATCTGGAGCTTTTTTTGTTGGTACAGTTGGCTGATCGCCCACTAACGGATAACCGGTATCAACTATTTTATATAAAGCCTCTTCATCTCGAGAATTTAAATATGTTAAGGTCATATCAACATCCATTGGTAACAATCTTGTATAAGTAACATTTAATATTGTTGATTCAGGCCATTCAAAGCTTGGCGCAATGAAATCAACTTTGCTTGTATTGTTTAGTGGATTTTGAATTGATGAATTAACACAATCAGGTTTTACATTATTCCCAGAAAATACGAGACCTGATATGGTTGACGTATCACATGCTGAAGTTGCGTACTCAGGTACGTAATTTGCTATTGCTACACCGGTATTACTATATGCATTAGATATCCATACCCCTGGTAATTTTGAAGAGAAAGTTCCGAAAGTAATATTTAGATCACTAACATCATCGATAATAATGTCTGCACCAAATCTAAGATTAATTAAATCTGTTCCTGTAATACCACCATTCTTAAATCCATAAGTTGATAAAAAGCTTTGGTTGGTAGGTGTATCATCACCATCATATTTATCGTAACGAGCTCCAAATGTTAATGTTAGTCTTTCAGATAATGAATATTCATCCATTATGTACATTGAAGTTAAGTCATATTCAAACTCAGCTGCAGCATCTAGAACATTACCAGTTTTTGAACCTGATGCAGAATAGCTTCTTATGTTACCTGCCTTAAAATCTTCTAGAGTTCTAAATCTATATGTACCATCTTCGTTGATAATAAATAAGTTGAAAACGTCATAATTTGTATTTTCGTAACCGGCAGTAATTTTATGATCATTCATATAATAAGTTAACTTAACTTTAAAGAAATCAGTTTCGGTTTCAAGATCGTTTGCAGATCTATAGATGTCAGGTCCAAAATCAAACCTATAACCAAAGGCATCATCTATCCTAAACGTTGGGTAATTTTGACCAACAGCAGAGATTTGATCTGTTGATGTTTCTTTAGTTGAATAATAAACCTCAGAAATTAAGTTATCGCTTAAGTCAGAAACTAAGTGGAAACTGTTTGTTGTTGTTGTTTCAGTTTTAAGATAAGTAGCAGAAGCAAGTGCAACTGATGATCTTGATGAGTCTACACCTCTTACAGCATCGCCAGACACTTCTTTAAAGTTATAGGTAAGCCTGTGCATATCATTTATATTCCAATCAAGCCTTAGAGTAATGTTTTCTTGTTCAGATTCTGTTTTTCCTGCACTACCTAAAGGATCTCTACCTACGAGTGAAATTGCAGCATCCCTTACCTCTTGAACTTGGGCAGAAGTTACATCTAAAATATTTTCCGCACCAGATCCGATAATTCCATATCTTAATGGGTTTGCAATTTCAGAAAGTGAATATGTTGTAAAAAAGAATAATTTATCTTTTATTATAGGTCCGCCTAAAGAAAGTTCTAGCGCAGTATCATCTTTCTTAATATCTACATCCTCACCTTCAAGCTTGTCACCCATAAAGGAGTCACCTCTATCAAAATAAGAGACATCACCTTTAAATTCATTGGTACCACCTTTTGTAATGATATCAATAACACCACCTCTAAATTGAGAATATTCAACTGATACAGGAGCAACCTTGATCGCTAATTGCTCGACAGAGTTAAAATTAATTGGACTTCTTTGTGATGGATATCCGTTTGAATTTAATCCAAAATCATCATTAAATGAAACACCATCAACTTTTATATCATTTGTTCTAGGATGAGCTCCACCAATCTCAATGGACTCTTCTCCATCCTCCTCATTATCAATAGATACAAATGGACTCAATCGAAGAATATCTTGAAGGTCTCTTGTTACTGAAGGAGCTGTGTCAAATGTGTCAGAATCTATTACAGTGGTATAACCATCTCTATCAGCAGTTATTCTTGATCCAGTGACAACAAGTTCATCAACAGAATCAGTTGAGGCAAGAGAAAAAGACAACCGTTTTGTATCACCAACAATTAGAGTTGCTGTTTGATTTTGCGAGAGAAGACCTGCAGCTGAAACTGTGACTTTGTATGGCCCACCTGGTCTCAAACCACCTGCAAAATATTTACCTGAAGCATCAGTAGTTTTAGTAACTGACGAATTAGTTGGTTCATAGGTAATTACAACTGTTGCACCACTAACAGCACCATCGTCTGAGCTTACTGAACCAGCAATATCAGATGTTAATTCTTGTGCAATTGTGAGTGGAGAAAGAAAAATTGAAAGTACCGCAATTTTTAAAAAGCGTTTCATTTGAATAATACTCCTGTAATGAATGTTTACTGTTAAATAATATAACAAAAAATATTTTTAAACCATGGCAATTGTGCAAAATTTATGTGAAAAATAAAAAACTTTAATAAATAAATTTATTTTATATTTTTAAAGATTCAGCACCAAAATACTTAAAAAGACATTTTGGAAGTTTTATGGAATCAGTTCCATCATAATTATTTTCTAAAATTGCAATGAGAGTTCTTCCTACTGCTAATCCAGAGCCATTAATTGTATGAACAAAATGCTTAGCTTCTTTTGTTTTATATTTAATATTTGATCTTCTTGCTTGAAAATCTGAAAAATTAGAGCAGGATGAAATCTCTCTATATTTATTTTGACTTGGCATCCATACTTCAATATCAAAAGTTTTCGATGAGGAGAAGCCAAGATCACCAGTACATAATTCTATTACTTGATAAGGTAGTTCTAACAAATCTAATATTTGACAGGCATTTTTGAGCAATGAATTCAAGCAGTCCATTGATTTTTCTGGATTTGTAATTTGCACTAACTCAATTTTTTCAAATTGATGTTGTCGAATTAATCCCTTAGTATCTTTTCCGTAACTTCCAGCCTCAGACCTAAAGCATGGTGTATGAGAAGTTAATTTCAAAGGAAGATTTTTTTCGTCTATTACTTCATTTCTATAAATATTTGTTAAAGGCACTTCAGCAGTTGGGATTAAATAAAGATTTTCTGAGGCTTGGAAAAGATCCTCTTCAAATTTAGGTAATTGGCCCGTTCCAACTAATGAATCTTTATTTGCCAAAAAAGGTAAATAGTATTCTTCATAGCCATTTTTGATTGCTTCATCAATCATGAAAGCAATTAAAGCTCTTTGTAGTTTCGCTAAGTCGCCTTTTAAAACTGAAAAACGAGAGCCTGCTAACTTTGCAGCAGTTTCAGTATCAATCATATTAGTTATTTCTAAATGATCTTTTTTATTTTTTGAATATATAGTTCCGAAAGTCTCAACAACAACATTGTCTTTTTCATCTTTGCCCAAGGGCACACTTTCATGAGGAATATTAGGTATATCCAAAAGAAAGTTATTAATATCACTTAACACAGAGCTGAGTTGAAGACTCTTTTCATCAAGCTCAGAATTAATCTTATCAATAGTATCTTTTAATTGGCTTGTATCTTCTCCGGACGATTTTAATTTACCAAAATCATTAGAGAGTTTATTTCTCTCAGCTTGTAAGTTTTCTACATCTACTTGAAGAGTTTTCCTTTCATTATCTAGCTTTTCAAAAGTTTTCTGATTAATATCATATCCTCTATTTACTAGGGCTATTTTGATATTATCGAAATCGTCTCTTAAGTCTTTTATATTTAACATTATCTAGATATCGATGCTCCAATGTAAGTGGCTAAAATTGTTAGAATAATTGTTAATATTATATATGAAACAGCATATATTGAATTTGAATTTAACATTAAAAGAAATTGATGCGTAAAGGCTGACATTGTTGTAAATGAGCCCAAGAATCCGATAATAAAAAAATAGTATATTGAATCTTTGTATGGCAATGAGAAGCCAGCTACCAAACCTATAAAAAAACACCCAATTATATTTATTAGTAACGTTGATAGTGGAAATTCATTTATTGTTAATTTATAAAATATTTCATTAATTAAAAATCTTAAAATCGCTCCAAGAGCACCTCCAAAACCTACAAGAACAATATTGGTAATCATAATTTAATATAAAATTTTACGATATTTTTTACATTCATGTTGTCCGTAAATTTTACTTGTAATTCGTCTTTGTCTAAAAATTCAAAATTATACTCTTTATCATTTTTAACTAATTTAAATGAATCTTCTTTAATATTTTTAATATCATAGGCTTGTAGTGATTGATTCCTTAGAAAATTTATCAAAAAAGTGTCTTCTATCTCACTTAAAGGTATGGTCCTTATTTGATCGAAATCTAAATCATGTATTTCAATATTTTTATCATTAATATAATAATTCTCTTTGTATGGTGAGGTCACATTAACAATAATTAGATCATTTTTTCTTGAATACTCGCCTTCGGTTCTATCAAAGGTATTAGTAATTGTATTTAAGCTGCTTTGAATGAACTTCAGATCATTATTAAAAAATAAGCTTAGTTGATCTATAACTGATGTTTGAGCATAAATAGATGATATCAATGTAAACAAAACTAATATGCGCTTCAATTTAATCTCTTTTAGGAATTAAAACTTCTCTTGAGCCATTTGAACTCATTTCAGATACTAAGCCAGCTTCTTCCATAGTTTCAATGAGTCTAGCTGCTCTGTTATAACCTATTCGCAGTTTTCTTTGAACAGCTGAGATTGATGCTCTTCTAGATTCAATTACAAAACTGACAGCTTCATCATAAAGCTCATCAGTTTCATCGGATGAGTTAGAGTCCGAAGATGACCATCCAGGAATAGGTCCAGTATCTTGTTTTGATGAAATAATTTCGTCCACATAATTAGGTTCAGCTCTAGACTTCCAATCATTTACAACCCTATGTACTTCATCATCACCAACAAAAGCACCATGGACTCTGATCGGAACACCTACTCCAGGTGGAAGGTATAACATATCTCCATAACCCAAAAGCTGCTCAGCGCCTCCTTGGTCAAGAATTGTTCTTGAATCAATTTTTGTAGAAACTTGAAAGCCTATTCTTGTGGGAATATTTGCTTTTATTAGACCTGTAATTACGTCAACAGAAGGTCTTTGTGTTGCAAGAATAAGATGAATGCCTGCTGCTCTAGCTTTTTGAGCAATTCTTGCTATTAGATGCTCAACTTTTTTACCAACAAGCATCATCATGTCAGCAAATTCGTCTACTACAACAACTATGGATGGAAGGACTTCTAAAAATTCTTCTTCATCTTCATCCACCGGATTTAGAATTTGTTTTCCATTCTTCTCAGCTTCTTGTATTTTTTTATTGAATCCAGCCAAATTTCTAACTCCCATCATAGACATTAATTTATAACGTCTATCCATTTCTGCAACGCACCACCTTAGACCATTAGAAGCATCAGTCATATCAGTAATTACAGGAGTTAATAAATGAGGTATCCCATCGTAGACAGCTAATTCAAGCATTTTTGGATCAACTAAAATAAGTCTTAC
>TARA_Y200000002_G_scaffold107583_1_pt1 | contig 16045 bp, 26 predicted proteins | sample TARA_Y200000002 | Tara Oceans TARA_Y200000002 (sample SAMEA2619388) | marine metagenome | biome: marine biome (ENVO:00000447); feature: surface water layer (ENVO:00002042); material: "saline water (ENVO:00002010), including plankton (ENVO:xxxxxxxx)" | depth 5 m | reverse complement strand
GAGGGGGCTTTTTGTTGGGTCTGCAGACCCAAGGTTCCGACCTCAAGAAACAAGGAGCCATCCTCACTTCATCGCCTGACTATCCCCATGCAGAGGCATCAGGCTTCTCATGTGTGTGAAAGATTCGTTTCTCGCGGAGGGGCCGAAAGACCACAACAGGAGATCTGCATCGGAGGTCTCAACAATGAGCAGAAGAGGAATGCATCCCCTGATGATGGGGCTGGAAACACCAGACGACAGAGTCGAGAACAAACCTTTGGAAAGGTACGAGACTCTGATGGCTGACGTGAATCACCTCAACACAAGAGCATCCTTCGTTCCGAGGCAGAAGAGGAAACAGACGCCAAAGCTGGATACATGAGGGGCCGCAGCCAGCGATGCAAGCGGTTAACGTTTCTTTACATCCTGACGAGAAAACAGTGTTCGCAGGTCTTTTCCCACTCGCTTACGCAGCCCTCTTGACGTGTTTGCTTCTGCAAGCTTTTCGGATGATGCGCACGACGTCTGCCTCTCAAGCCAACGCGTCGAATGACCGAACAGGTCTCAAGACCACACATCCAGAACTTCTCGATGAGAACGGTGAAGTGACCAACGAACAGCTTTGGGCTGTTCGCTTCTCTGATGAAGGCGTTGTTCTGCCTGAGGCTTGAGCATCAAATACTGGATTTAACCAGTAAGGTTTGCAAACTTAAGGTCAGTAGTCCCACGTGAATCGTCATCCGAATCTGGCCTTTTTTGGAGGCGCCGTGATCATCGCGATCACGGTTATTGCTGCTTTTGCCAATGTCTCGAACGCTAATGGCTGCCCTCGCGACAAATCAGTAGAGGCAACTTCCGTAGAAGCTCATAACAAAGCTGATGAGAAAGAAGAGGTTGAAGCGTGACTGACTATTCCGCAGCCATCACTGCTCTCATCGTGGTCACCGTAGTGATCTCTGCGGCGGTCGTCTACGTGCTGGCACAGCCCACCGACCTGCCGAGATACAAAGAGAACGATCCGAGATCTAAGGAGGACGACGGCTAAACGTCTATCACGTTTTGTTTGAACAGCCCCAGCACCAGAGGAGTTCCCTCTCTCCTAAACAGCAGAAGGAAATTGGCTGGGCGCCTGAGGCGAGCTAACCCCAGTGAGGAAACCACCGGGGAAGAAGCCTTGCAAGGGCCAGGTCAAGTACGACAGCAATGTCGCCAGCTTCATCCCCGTAAGTATGACTGCGGTCTTCCAGTTGAATAATGATTTCGTAAGGGTGTTCACGCGAATGCTCGGCCCATGAGCATCATGTGCTTTCGACGGGCTGAACACCAGAAGCTGACTGGGTCCCTTTCTCACTAGTCGCCAACTGAAGAAATGATCCCGAAGCTCATTTGGAGATGGCAAACAAGCAGCTCTGCCCTCACCAAGCTGTGTGCCTTAGAGGTTCAGAAGATGTTCTGCGTTGAACGAAGCGATGGTCCCGACATTTGGTTTAAGGAGCAGTGCTTCGAATCTGAGTTCAAAGCGTTCACCAACGCCCGAGCCAAATCGCTGAATACTTTCGAGCTCTATCGAGTGGTTTACGAAAGCCCTGGCCATTCAGGCGAGGTGCTGAGGATTTCAAAAGGGAGAGCGATCCTGGCTGAAGGTGACCGACTCGTTGGATAAGTACTGGTGCTTAAACAGCAGAAATTCCTTGGTTTGGACTGATGCATCTAAGGCACAGCTAGAGCAAGGGTCCAGGCAAGAGCCGTGTACAACGTCGTCAAGCAAGAAGCTCCCGACCGTTGGGTCAAGGAGCTCTACTTCCAAACAGAATTCAAGGCTTACCTGTGTGCCCGCACAAAGTCGAAAGCGCTGATGTGTACCTACATGGTGGTTGACGCGACCACTAATGAAGTCACCTCGATCGTTCGACACGGCAGCCCCCTAATCGCATAGGAGGCGAACTAAATCGAGCCTCCGCATTTCCGCGAGTTGCTCATGAACACACCCAGTTGCACAAAATGCCAGGGACAACTTAAGGACAAGCCCCTCAGACCTTTTCCTGCAACTGGAAACCGAGTGGCAGCAGCGGCCAGAAACCCCAGTACTGGTCGGCACGACTATTCATTGCCAAGCCTCTCGCGCACCCTGGATTCGATAGCTCCAGCCCCATGATCACAGGTCTTGATCACCGATCGAGCACCCGCAGCGCAAGCTCAGATTCAGACGAGCCCAGAACCAAGAATCAAGGTGCAAACCAGGCTCGAGGTTTCTAAAGTCACCAAACTGACTCTTCCCAAAAGTGCGACGCCTTGCCCTTGCCCTGACAGCGATCTCGGCACTGACCCCGCAGGTCGCATTGGCCCAAAAGGACCATCACCATGGGCATCACGGCCATGAGATGCATCACGCAGCGCCTGAGGAAACAAAAGAGGCAGCACCCACCCATTCCGGCACGCATCAGCACCACGCCCATGGCATGGGCCCCGCAGGCAGCAGCTATGACCTGCGCTTTATCGACGGAATGGTGGAGCACCACGCCGGTGCGTTGCGGATGAGTGAATACGTCTTCAACATCGGCGCCCCTGGGGTGGGGGCGTTGGCAAACGGCATCTGGAACGAGCAGGCCCGTGAGATCAAGGCGATGCGCAAATGGCGCAAAGCCTGGTATCCCGATGCACCGGTTTATCCCGTGGCATTGCGCCCTAACGGGGACCCCAACTCCATGGCAGATCTGGTGCGCATGAGTCCTGATGTGATTGCAGCGATGCGCATGTCGGGGACGAAGCCGACCCGCGACAACAGGGTGCAGTGGTTCCTAGAGGGAATGATTGAGCACCATGGCGGCGCGCTTCAGATGGCCCATGAGGCTCGCGAAAACTCCACCAACCCCACCATCCTTCGCCTTGCACGGGACATCATCGTCGCCCAGCGCAAAGAGATCATTGATCTCCGCAAAATGCTGCAAAGCAGGGGCATGAATAAGCCTGACTCCTACAAATTTGATGGCCTTTTCGCGCTGTGAAAGCAATCACTTTTAATGCCTTCACCCCAAGGAAGATGGGCTGGATCTCCATCTCATTCGCCCTCGTCGCTGCTTTCATTGTTCATCCCATGGCCAGCCATGCTCACGGCAAAGGCATCTACCAATCCAAAGATGATGCGCAACAACGTGCAAGTGAAATTGGTTGTACGACGGTGCATCAGAACAACGGAAAGTGGATGCCCTGCGCAGATGAGCGTGAACTCCATCGCCAAGTTCGCAAGCAATGAACCAAAGTTCGCTTTCACGGCGAGCACGCAAGGTTCACCGTTGGCTGGTTCCAATAGCCGCTGTTCCGTTGCTGATCACCGCAGGCACGGGATCTCTCTACAGCTTGCTTTTGGAGCAAGACATTGATGCCTTCTGGCTGCTCAAGATCCACACCGGGAATTTCGGTGTTCTGAACCTTCAGCCCTTCTACCCAGTGCTCTTGGGTGGGCTCACCGTCATCGTGACAGTGTCTGGTGCAGCGATGCTCTTGAAACTATCGCGATGACTCCTCATTCCCTGAAGCGGTCTCCCTGAAACCGCTTAGTAACGCGCGAAGACGGAGGTTGTTCCGTCATGGGCAATTGCAAGCACCTCGAAACGTTCAGCCTCGACACCAGCCACCTCCATCCCAGGAGAACCCATTGGCATCCCTGGAACAGCAAGACCACGGATATTGGGCCGTTCCTTCAACAGCCTCTGGATCGCAGAAGCAGGCACATGCCCTTCGATCACATATCCCTCCACAACCGCGGTATGACACGAAGCCTGTTGAGGGCTGACACCAAGCGCCTTTTTCACAACATCCATGTCCTCAGTGACATGGTCATCAATGCGAAATCCCGCTGAAGCGATGTGCGATCCCCATGACGTACAGCAACCGCAACTCGCCGATCGATACACCGTCATCTGGGGCCCCGTCGCCCTGCTGGTGTCGGGCATCGCAGCACCCCCTTTGATATCGCCGTGCGCCTGAACCGGCTGAATCAACGAAAGCAGCGAGCCAACCACAAAAACTCCAACCAAGCCCGTGCGCATAGCAGCTGAACACTGACAAAGAAATCGGAATGCCGTCATGGATTGCCTTCTCAGGCATATGGGATCGGTTTCTGCATTATCGCGAGTTGCTCTTGAAAACACCCAATTGCAAAACATTCCAAGGCCAACTGGGAGCCAAGTAGCAGCGGAATCGCCGTTACCACCACCCCACCACAACGAAGACTCCTGTATGACGTCGGAGTCAAGACTCATTGCCTGAAAAGCTGAATCGTTGAATTGAGCTTCTCCAACATGCCTAGCACTCTTAGGTACAAGTCAGTCAGGGAGTCTTAAATATGTATTCGAGTCGAACAATCACCCCTAGGGCCAGAGGTCATTATGAGCTGAATCTCTGATCGATCCATATCGAAAGGGCATAAACACCGACAAACATTGGTAGGTAAGCAATCCAAAGACTGGGTAGGTCGAGGCCGCTATTATTGATCACGACTAAGCCCAGGTAGCTGAAAGATCCGTAGACAGCCGCCCGGCGAAGTGGGCGTAAAACCTTCTTCATTGTGATTAATGGTTTTGTAGGAACCGCACACCGCCATACAGCAGTGCCATTAGGCCAATAATGGCCACGGAAGTGGTGGCCGTGAGAGTGAATTGGTTGAGCATTGACACCTCTATCTACTGATCTAGTTCTACACCCAACTCTTGCAAATTTGAGTTAGGAGAACCGCCATTCCAGGATCGCAAACCCGCCCACACAGTTGGGACTGCTCCGAGATACTGGTTTCTTTGCTCTGCGGGCTCTGAGCACCTAGCTGTTAAATCAAAATGGCAGCTTTTCTAAAGCTGGGTAGTGCTTTTCCTGCCGCCAAGGAAAATCAAAATAAGGTGTTTGGATGGGAATCCATCAAGCCGACCGACCGATCCTTGAGCAAGACGAGGACAGCTTTGAGGCCTGGCTGAAGCGCAAATCGAACGAGGTGGAAAAGCCATGGACCTTCCCCGATGAAGGCGCTGGAGCCTTCGAGCTGTCTAAATAGATCTGACCTGTCACTTACATCGTTCTAAGGGGCGATCCACTAGGGGGAAACAACCACTTGGAGATGCCGCGGCTTTTGACGCTCAGGCGACGACTCCGCTTTCACCTTAGTTTCTGATTCTTCTGCTACAGCACGGAGAAAACGTTTGCGCTGAGCCGATTCATTACCAGTCAGCTCAACGTGCTGTTTCGCGATTTTTCGCGCATTATCCACACCCATTAAAAGGGGATGCATTCTTCTTCCGCTCATTGAGAGGTCCTTTTATTCGGGTCTCGCGTTGTGGTCTCTCGGCCCATTCGCGTTTTGGTACTTTCGCGCATCACTGCCCGGAATGCGAGCAGCGACATAAATCGATCAGATGTGGAACGTTTGTCGTGGTCGAGCAACAGGATCGGAAGCCGAGCTGTCAGATCAGACAGCAACAGGCCGGTCTTTGGTGAGGCAGAGGGCCAACATCATCGTCCCTTGAACGCGGCGACTTTCCGGAAACGACGCGACATGTCGAGCCTGCTGAAACCAAAGTCGATAATCACGCTCAAGCTTCAGGGAAAACAACGCCGTCCTGGTCCGAGAAGCGAACAGTCCAGAGTTCTTCGTTGGTCATCAGACCGCTCTCATCCAGCAGTTCTGGATGAATGGTTTTGAGGCCTGTCCGGTCCCTCGGCGCGCTAGCCACTGAGGCAGAAGACAAACGCATCATCCGAAACGCCTGCAGGAGCAAGCACGTCAAGACAATGGCGTAAGCGAGAGGGAATAAGCCAGAAAGCACAGAGCGCACCTTTTTGTAAAGAAACGTTAACCGCTGCTGATGCGAATCGTTGCGGTCGGTGCTCGGCACTGCAAAAGGGGTTCTCTGGAGAGAGTCGATCCCAGGCAGCTCTTGCCCTCGCTTGAAGTGAGGGCTCACTGTCATTCGATGCCAGCCAAATTTCACAACCCTAGATTTTATTGCTCTGCCTCTTTAGGAAAATGGCTTTCGACGGGGTAGATAAGACAGCGCGTTTCATCATTGCGGCAAGGGCACGTGCAACAGCTGCCTTGGATGAAACGTCTCCAAAGCTCACGTCGCTTGAGAAAGCAATGTGGCTCAACCTGAAGAGGGGTGGACGCCCATGCAAAAACAGCAAGGCGTCATAGGGGAAGTAATCCGAGAGTGGGGCATCTCCGGCTCATTAAAAAACTGCCCTTTCTTCAAAACCAACTAAGCCTCTTTATTTCCACCCATATTCATCTATGGGATCAGGCAACATCGGGCATCGTTCGGAGAAGGGTTCGAATTCATCGCGGCGGCAGACCAGTTGTCGCAAGGACCTCCTCACGGCCAAAATCGCTTGATCAGCAGAAGATTCAATTACAACAGTCGTCAATGCACAGGCTGGTGGTGGGGTTGACATCCACAGCTGGTGAGCCAACCCACTAGAAGTGGTTCAGCGGATGCCCGTCCTAAGGGTCTCCTTCATGGAGGAGGCTCCAATTTCTAAACGTTCAACGCGAAGTCGGCTCACTTACAGCGGCGGAGCATCACGGAGCTACGCCGAGTCGCTGCGTTGGGGCATTAGGTGGGAAGGGCTACGCAGCAGATGGTTCAGCCGCTTTGGCCACTGGGCAGATGCAGAAAAGTGCCTGGCTCGCCTTGAGCACCTCGAGCGGGAATACGCAGACGAAGTAAATGAAAGCTGCTCGCCGTCAGCCTCCACGGGCTAGTCGCAATGCTTAAACCTGTCTGCATATATGAAAAGCGCTAGTCAAAATCGCGACTTACCAAGACGTTATTAAGACAGTTGGAATGTTTGCTTTGATGCCTCGACAGGTACAAGGTGATGGTTAGACCAATAGCAGCTCCAAGATTCCAATGCAGATCATCTGCACCGTTAACGCAGAACCGATGGGGACTCTCATCAACGACGGCAAACATCATCCATTTCGCGCTCTCGCCTGTCCACTTCAGCCTCACATGAAACAGATCCGAGCCAATAAACAGAAGGGGTAATCAGCCCTTAATTCTTTTGATTGCTTTGAAACTCAGGCCTTAGCCCGGAAGCCAAATAGACCCCATGCCGGGAAGGCTGAGTTGATTGATCCCATCAGCTGCATTCGCCAACCTTCAACTGATCAGTGAGCGGAAGCCCTGAACCGAAGACAACAGGGCTTTCCTCATTCTCTCAAGAAGCCACCTGGGGAAGTCACACTCCAGGTTTTTTGTCCCCATGCAGGGGTATTGAGGAGCTTGTGTCGAATGGGAGATTGGCACAATCAAGACAGGAGGTGTTCATGACTCCGGCCTTCATTCTCAAAACTTGGACCGAAAGAACTTGCTTGAAGTGGTCTGCTGACGGCTCATTGTCGGAGCACGATCACGATGAACTGATCAAACGCCTTTGCTCTGCAGATCCAGAAATGTCTAAATCCAGAGCTTGCGGCGTTCACCAGGATGCAACCTGAGCAAGATCTCCCCAAAATGAGCCCTCTTCTTCTGCTGATCGGCTTAGGGCTTGGGGTTTACCTCGCTATTTGGCGCAACAAGCAGGCCCTCAAAGTCAGAGCAAAGCGCAGGATTTAACTGAGCTTCAGCTGGCTCGATCACGCTCCGCATCTTCTGCGAAGCCACGATCGCGTAATCGCGCAGCCTCCGTCGCCTTGAGTACGGCACAGGTGAAAGATGTTGAATGCAAGCAGATGTGCGGAGAAATCTGGAGGGTTCTGCGATCGCTGCAGAAACACCTGCAACGATCGCTGAATCAATGGTCGCCTCATGGACTCTTTCGGCGACTATTTGCAAGAGATTGGACGGGTTCCACTACTAACGGACCAAGAGGAGATCTACTGCTCTCATCAGATCCAGGCATGGCTCCAATACGTTGGCGGACCCGAAGCCGCACCCACACAAGTTCAGCGGCGGGGCAAGCGGGCTAAGGAACGGCTGATGTCAGGCAATCTCCGCTTGGTTGTTTCCGTTTGCAAAAAAAACCTGGGGCGTGGTCTTGAGTTACAAGACATGGTCCAAGAGGGTTCTCTGGGCCTAAGCCGAGCCGCCGAAAAATTCGATGCAACCAGAGGCTACAAGTTTTCGACTTACGCCTACTGGTGGATTCGTCAGGGGCTCAACAGAGCAATCAGCCAGCAGACCAGAACGATTCGAATTCCCTCAAACCGGAGGGAGCTGCTCTCAAAAATCAAAACTGTAAGAAACCGGCTGACATTGGAGCTAGAGGACCAGCCGACGGTGCAACAGATCTCTGATCAGTTGGACGTAACAGTGGAAGAAGTAACGAAGACCCTTGCAGACGATTTACGTACCCGCTGCTTCTCTCTCGATTCAGCACTCACAGACGGAGGCAGAAGCCTTATGGATCTAATCGCGTCCAATGGGGACGAGCCGGAGGTGACTGATGCGGAAGAAGCAGTCCAAGCCGTACTCAGTCGGCTCAATGAGCAAGATGCCCAAATCATTCTGATGCGCTTCTTTGAAGGACACACCCTTGCCGAGATCGGCAAAAAAATGGGTATTTCCCGGGAATGGGTTCGTCGGTTGGAGACCAGGGCGTTGTGCAACCTGCGAAGTCGGCTGCAGATGACTCCAGAGTTAATTTCACGCTAATGAAAGACAAACTGCCACTTTCATTCGTCAATGTTGATCTGGAGTGAGGAGCTCTTCTGCCTTTTTTCTGTATTTTCGCCCCTTACAGCGAGTCATGGATCAGTGTGGAGGAGAAATTTGGTCCGAGGACCTAGCGAGAGAACTCAACAACGAGATCTCGGAGCTTCAAGCCCGAGTCGCCTTCCCCCAACACTGGAGCAGCGGAGAGCATGAGCAGCACATCGAGAAGCTTCGCCAGCTCAACTACGAAAAAAGACGCCTGAGGGATCAACCAGATTCATCTCCTATGGAGCGAACTCATCACTGAAAAGCTTTCGTACAAGCCTGTTGTCGCCTGGCTTGCTAATGAGCCACAGCGGCTTTACTGCCAGTTCACCAGCCATCAAGTTGACTCTCGAAATGATTTGATCTGCTTGCGCAGCTTCCATTGGCGACCACCTGATGACCCGATCCCTCAGGGGAGTCAACTGATGACACATGAAGAGGCTCTGGAGAAATGGAACAGGCTCAAGTCGATGGGCTGGAAGAAATGTGCTGGCCCTCTGCACCGAGGCATTCTCTAGAAATGAACAACCGATTAGTGGGCTTGGTCTTCGCCGCCGGGCGACCTTGCGTAGCGGAAATAAAGGCATATCGGCACTCACTCCATGGCCATCACCAAGCCGTCATTGCGGCGGATTTCCTGAATTACTACTGATGCCAAACCGTGAAACTGGTATCAGTGTGTGGGCGTCATGCTCGTGCCGACCCTTCTCTCATCCGGGTCAAACTGAGGTGGCAAGATGAGGGAACAGTTGGGTTAAAGCAACCTGCCCTCATCGCATCACGGGTAAGCGGCCACAGTCGAGATTTTTTTCACTGTGCAACTTGTCGATCAGAACATGACCAACAGCACTCCAAACATCGTTGCCTGGTTGGCTGAATACAAAAGATATTTAAGCCTCGTCGCCGATGGCGCTCACGAAAAGGCTGCGGTTCTCAAACAAGAGATTGAAGAGGGTCTCAACTGGGTTGAGCTCACTTGGGATGACCTTGAATTTGCGAATAACCCTAATCAGCCCGGGGAGCTGTAATTGAGACTGAACTGGTTCATCAGCTGTGCCTATTGGCCCACTTTGAATGGGAACCAATCAGGAGACTTGCTGATCTGACGTGCCCCGGAGGGCTTCCTCTTGAAGTTGCTGGACTGCACAGAGAGCTTCGTGGGCAGGCCATCCGTGACGAATCATCAGTTCGTCAATCAGGTAATCCGGAGAGTTGGATATGCGTGAATTCAGTTCCGCTACGGCCCTGTCATCCCGAGCGAGCGCATAAAGCCGAAGCGATCGCAGTTGCTGAGTGTTCGGCTGTTTCATAACAGCACTCTGCACCATCAGCAGATGAGGCTCCTGGCTATCGGATGAGCAATCGATTTCCTAAGGCCTCTGCTCTGCTCCCTCCACGCGCCAGACGGAACCGCCCATTAACCGTTGGTGACCTCTGTCGCACTCCCCTGACCAAGCGGTGCAAGCTCTGGGCACCTCCTGGCAGAAGCTGAGTGATGATTTTTCTGCCGCCAAGGAAAATCAAAGTCATGCCATGGGAGTCGATCTAGGCAATTGACCTTGCGAGTTAGATCGTTCTAAAGGCCTCTCCGCTAATGCGAATCATCAAGTAGGCACTGGAGAAATCTTGCATAAGAAGCTCCAGCCAACAGGCTCCACATCAATTCAGTGATTCTGCAGAGGAATGGATCAGGCCAGGGTCAAACCACCCACCCCGGCGCTGAAAATGAACCACGAACTATCACCGCAAAACAGACAGTTGAGAACATCGCAGCCAACACGACAAACATTTCAAAACGCCAAACAGGCCACTTGAGCCGGGACAGTGTTTGGAGTTAGGTAAGACCAGAACAGAGCATCTGTGAATGTTGGCCGCCGGATCGATTGCTCGGAGGCCTTTCCCGAAGCTGGAGCTGGATCGCATCCCAGAACGCAGCCCGATCAGCAAGCACTTGCCTGCGAACCGTACGGACCGCCTGATGCGCGGCAGAGTCATTTCCGGCCAGGGTGAGCACCATCGTTTCCGCCAACGGCCCATGGCTGTCGCCGTCCAGGGTGATGTGGCGTTCGAGGTACCAACGCAGGGTCGGGCAGGGCAGCTCCAACACGATCAACCGATCGAGCAGCCCGCGAAACAGGTCGGGCACCAACAGCTCCCGGCCATATGCGAACGCCGCTGCTAAGACATGCACTTCACCGGAGGAAATCAACTCCTGGGTGGTGCGTAGGAAACGAGCTGATGAAGCAGGGATTCCTCTATGGCGCACAGCGCCGGCGAGGTCACCTCTCGAGGCCTGCTGGAGCACCGCATCGATCACCACGGTGTCCGCACCGATCTCCACCATCGCGAGTCGATAGATCGCGAAATGTGAGAGATGAAGAGGTCCCCCGAGGTTTTCGGGCACAAGATCACATTCCTCTTCCGCCACCAGGCTGTTCACCAGACCTGCGATCTCGGGATGGAGCGGCGGTACCCAGGGGACACCGGAAGGCGCCAGGTGCTGCTGCAAGGACTTGAGCAGCAGCATGAAATCCCACACCGCAAACACGTGGTGTTCCATAAAAAGCCGCAGGTCCGCGATGGACGTGATCGCCTGCGGCAGCGGATGACGGTGCAGCTCCATCAACTCAGAGTCCCAGCTCCGTCAAACCCGGAAAATCATCCGGACGCGGTCCATCCCCCCAGGTGAAAAGGCGGTCACTTTCAGCGATCGCCACATCATTGATGCTGGCTTCGCGCCGACGCATCAAGCCGTTCTCGGCGAACTCCCAGTTTTCGTTGCCGTGGGCCCGGAACCATTGCCCCGAGGTGTCGTGCCACTCGTACTGAAAGCGAACCGCAATCCGGTTGTCGCTGCAGGCCCAGACTTCTTTGATCAGTTTGTAATCCAGCTCCTTGGCCCATTTGCGCTGCAGGAAAGCCAGGATTTCAGCGCGGCCGCGGATGAACTCACTGCGATTTCTCCACACGCTGTCTTCGGTGTAAGCGAGCGAGACCTTGTCGGGGTCCTTGCTGTTCCAAGCATTTTCCGCCATGCGTGCTTTCTGGCGGGCCGTTTCCAAAGTGAACGGAGGAAAGGGAGGTTTTCCAGACATGAAAAATTAATCAGTGAAAATAACAATTAAGAAGACTGTCCGATAACACGAACCGTATCATCGGAGCTGTAGCGAGAGACCCACTGGCGCAACTGGGATTCTTCTTCGTCTGCGCGCGTGCAGGCAAAGCCGTACCGTGCACGAACACGCTCAGAAGCAGCACGAAGCGCTTCAACTCCGCGCTCTTCAAGCTCAGAAACCAACAGCGAATCGCCTGGTCGAAAATAATCGAGAATCACCGTCGATGGTGAATATAACGTGCTGGATTGCCCGTCTGGCCACTCCAGTTGAAAGCGAACTTCAGGCATGGATTGGTAGTCAATTCAATGATCCTGCACGGCAAGATTGACCATGACTGTCTCATCGAACACAGCCAAAACCCGTCAGCGCATCAGTACCATCCCAGAACCGATGCGTGTCACCAGAATGGTTCACAACTACACTGCAATTGCCCAAGGCAAAGTGACCGATACGACAGCAAATCAGCGTCGAATCGTGTGAGGCCAGTTGCGCCAAGCCGTCCGTGCGCGAGGGGTTCACAGCCAGCAGATAGCCGAAACTCGGAAAGCAGGTCAGCCAGGCCTCGTCGTGGATGCCTTCAGGTCGTTCCACGGCGTCGAGGTCAAGGACTAACTGATGACCACACGCCTCAGCAAACATCACGGCGGTGCCGGTGATGCCTCCCATGCTGATGTCTTTGGCGGCGTGCACCAGCTGTTCAGCGGCCAGCATGGGCAGCAAGGCAAGTTGCGAACGAAGACGCTCGGGCGGGGCATGGGTCGCGGCATCCCAGAAGGGGTAGTGGCGATAGAAGCTTCCTGCTTTGTTCACCAGCATCCACAGCTCATCGCCGGGTCGTGCTGCACGAGCGGACAGGACGGGACCTTCCGCCACTCCCAGAACGGACACCGAGAGCGCCTGATAAGTGCTCTGCTGGTTGGAGTGGCCACCCACCATGGGGACACCGAAGCGATCACACGCGAATCGCATTCCCTCCATCAAGGCGCTGATGTCTTCAGCACCGGCACTCCAGACACTGTTCACTAGCGCCAAGGGACGACCACCCATGGCAGCGATGTCACTGAGGTTCACCAAGACCCCACTCCAGCCGGCAAACCACGGGTCCTCTTCGACCAGACCGGGATGCATCCCCTCACAGGCCAGCAACAGTTGGCCGGTCTGAGCGGGCAGCACAGCAGCGTCGTCACCCAGCATCCCGGCCAATCCCAGCTGCGGAAAGGGCTGATGGCAAAAGGTGGCAGCTGCCGAGCGAATATCGCGCTTCGCCAACAGGCCACTGGTCCTGCGCAAGGCGTTCACAAGGCCCACGTCATTCATGCCGCAGCTAAGACGTGATGCGAGGCGATCGGCCGTTGCTCACGGGAGGGCAGGTAGTAGCCGAGATCCGCTTCCATCAGGTGATGGCGGATGCCCCGGATCTCAAGTTCATCGATTGAGGTCCAGTGCAAGCGGCGGAAAAAGCGGACGTTCTGAATCTGCACCGTGGCCAGGAAACGATCGCATCCCCAACCATTGGCGGTGGTAACAGCCTTCCAGATCAACCCCTTGCCAATCTGGTTTTGGCGGCGGAAATCGGCATGCACCCCGAGGCGACCGCCATACCAAAGTCGCGGCTCTGTTTCCACAATCCGCACCACGCCAACCACATCTGTTTCAGCGCCATCGTCATGCTTTGGCTCTGAACTGTGATGCAACGCCGCAATGGGGTAGGCGATCGCATCGAGCTCATCACGATCAGACTCTTCAAACACATGCTGCTCGCTGCAGAAGATGCTGCGCCGCAACGACCAATACCCCTGGATTAGCAACGCGTCGGCACGCAAAAGATGAAAGGTGAAACGATCCGAACTCGCGGTGGGAGACAGACGGAAATCATCGGCATCAATGCCGATGCCAGCGCGCACCGAGGGCGTGAATAAGTGGGGCGCGGAACTGATGCTGCGGCCAATTCCGCAGCTACTGGGATCAAGACACGAGACCATGACTACGACACCTGCTCGAACAACGAGAGTGCGGAGCAAGCTCCGCATTTGGCACAACCGGCGGACATCTGCTCCGAGCGCAGATCCCCCGCTTTCAACATCGCGGCAACACCTTGATACACATCAACCATGAAGGAGCTGTCCGGTGATGGATGGCTCTCCAGAGGTGTGCCAGAGATCGGCACAAAAGGCACCACAAAGGGGTAGACCCCGAGTTCAATTAGACGTCGGCTGCAGTCGAGCAAGGCCTCCTTGCTGTCACCCAGGCCGGCCAGCAGATATGTGGAGACTTCACCGCGACCGAACACCGCAACGGCATCCGCGAAGGCCTCGTAGTAGCGCTCAAGACTGAGCTCCGATTTCCCGGGAAGGATCCGACGCCGCACATCCGGCTCAACCACCTCCAGGTGCATGCCGAGACTGTCAATTCCAGAGTCCTTCATGCGCTGATACCAGCGCGGATCTTCAGGCGGTTCACACTGGCCCTGGATCGGGAGATTCACCCGACGCTTGACGGCTTCAGAGGTTTCAGCCATCAGACGGGCTCCGCGATCGTCACTGTTGGGCGTTCCGGTGGTCATCACCAATTGCTTGACCCCGTCCAGCCGGACAGCCGCTTCCGCCACTTCCGCCACCTGCTCGGGCGTTTTGCGCACCAAGGCCCCATCCTCGATTGACTGTTCAATCGCGCAGAACTGGCACGACTGGGATCGATCCCGAAAACGAATGCAGGTCTGCAACAACGTGGTGGCCAACACATCCTTGCTGTGCAGCAAGGCAATCGATCGGTAGGAGATTCCGTCGGTTGTGCTCAGGCTGTAGAACTCTGGCTCCCGTGGGGTTGTGATCTCTGGAGAGCACTGCTGCTCGGGTCCTTCAATCGCAAGAGCAGCACCGGAGGACGCCAGCTTGTAGGGAGACGCTGCGGAGGCATCGTTGTAAACGGGCACCATCACGGTGGTGCCATCGAGATCCAAGGCACGGTGGTCGGAGGGACCCGCACCTCCCCGTCGTCCCGGGTTGCCCTTAACAGGGTCAACCCGAACGCCATGCACCTGCAACTCAGTGACCAAGCGACCAAGCTCAGACATGGTTCAACGCCTCCATCGATGACAGGGCATCGGGAGCTGTGGCTGGCTCCAATGGAACCGATGCAGTCGACATGTCTTGAACGGGAACCGCAGGCGAACTATTGATCTGCAACGACAGCAGTTCGGGGCGGCTGTAATGGCCGACGCTGTCCATCATCCGTTTGCGCTTGGTGATCAGGGCAAGATCGAGATCGGCGATCGCCAGCCCCTCACCATCCGGCAAGGGACCTGCCAGATACCGGCCCTCAGGGCTGATCACAGCGGTGTGGCACCCCCCTTGAAACGCCTTGTGAAGACCCGACTCCGACGTGATCGACGCGTAATCGTCGGGGTGCAACCAACCGGTGGAACAGATCACGAAACACCCGGCTTCAAGCGCGTGATGGCGCATGGTGACCGCGGTCTGTTCTGTGAAGATCGGGCCCACCAAGGAGCCCGGGAACTGAGCGCAGTGGATCTCTTCCCCCTGAGCCATCAAGGCGTAGCGAGCCAAGGGGTTGTAGTGCTCCCAACAGGCCAGAGCGCCGACGCGAGCCAACGGCGTCTGCACCACCTTGAGACCCGAGCCGTCACCTTGGCCCCAGACCATCCGCTCGTGATAGGTCGGCGTGATTTTTCGCCGCTTCAGAACCAGTTCGCCACAGCTGTTAAACAACAACTGCGTGTTGTAAAGGGTTCCACCATCACGCTCATTGACGCCCAACAGAACCTGCATGCCGTACTGACGGGCAGCAGCCGCAACGGCATCGGTAACAGGGCCAGGAATCACCACAGCCTGCTCGTACAAAGCCAGATGGGATCGCCCCATCAAGACCGGTGGTTCAACAAAAGAGAAATAGGGGTAATAGGGCAGAAACGTTTCAGGAAAAACAATCAGTTCCACCCCTTGAGCCGCGGCTTCGGCCATGGCATCCAGCACCTTTTGCAGGGATCCGTCCAGGCTGAACAGGACGGGACGGATTTGCGCGGCAGCAACTTTGACTGTGGTCACAGCGGAGAGCCTCCGGAAAGAATCAGAGCGTCCAGGTGTCGAGGATGAAGGCGCCTTCCTTGCGGTGCATCAAGACGATGTCAAGAACATCAAGTGGATTCACGGGCGTGATTCCAGGCATCAAAGCTTTTTCTCCATGGCCATACAAAGCCTGCAAGGCAAACCGGCAGGCATACACTTTTCCGCCTTGATCCATGAA
>TARA_Y200000002_G_scaffold90359_1_pt1 | contig 16179 bp, 11 predicted proteins | sample TARA_Y200000002 | Tara Oceans TARA_Y200000002 (sample SAMEA2619388) | marine metagenome | biome: marine biome (ENVO:00000447); feature: surface water layer (ENVO:00002042); material: "saline water (ENVO:00002010), including plankton (ENVO:xxxxxxxx)" | depth 5 m | reverse complement strand
TTATTTCTATTTATTGGAACCAAGAGATTTGATTTTGCTCACGTCGCTGGTAAAACAAAGAAAAGGAAGGGTCAAGATGCAACTGTTAAAATTCCAGAGAACACAGCAACAGTTCCTTATAGACCTATATTTGATCGATCAACCCTTTTGAGCCAATTCAAGTCGAAGGTCATTCTCGAGGTTAGAAGGGCCTTTCTAGATCCTTATTTTAAGGGAATATTATTTACTGCGATCTGTTTTTTGATAATGAACGAGTGGGCTGGAGATAGTGTCAATGGTATAAAGATATTGCCAGTCACTTACCGTATGCTAGGTTCACTGACGGGTAGTTTTGATCTTTTTATGTTGATCTTGATCATTTTTTATTCTGGCCAGATTATTTGGAAAGAGAGAGAGCTAAAGGCTGACAGTATCATGGATGCACATCCAGTCCCCAATTGGATTCCTATGCTTTCAAAATTAATTGCATTGATACTGATTCCTGGAATCATGCTATTTGTTTTGATGTTGGTTGGTTTATGCATACAAACTTGGCACGGATTTTATGATTATGATATACATCTTTATTTTAAGCGTCTCTTTCTCTTAGACTGGACCGGTTTCATATTACTTTGTGTTTTGGCTTTTACAGTTCAAACCATTGTAAATAACAAATACCTCGGTCATTTCATCATTATCCTTTATTTCCTATTTGGTATGTTCAAGGGAATGTTGGGGTTCAACCATACTCTCTATTTTTATGGCTCTGGTTCAGGCGCAATGTATTCTGATATGAATGGTTTTAGTCCCTATGTCTCTAAAGTGCTCTGGTATAAGTTGTATTGGGGGGCTTGTGCTGTGTTATTGGCTTTTTTATCAAACTTGTTTTGGAAAAGAGGATTGGTCGGGGATATCAGATATCGAATTCAACAGGCCAAGATTCGCGTATCACCATCCATTGGTTATGGTATTCTGATTTTTTCCATCCTTTTTCTTGGGTCGGGAGGGTACATCTTCTACAACACTAATATATTGAATGACTTCTATCCTCCAAAACATTGGGAAAAACAGTCAGCGGACTTTGAAAAAGCATTCAAAAAATATGAAGGCAGACCTCAACCAAAGATAACCAGTGTCAATTGCAGTGTTGACCTTTTTCCAAAAGAAGTACGTCTGGAGTTTAGTGGGACATACATATTGAAGAATAAGCATGATGTTAGAATCGATACGATCTATACTGCTCAAAAAGATTGGATGTACAACGAGTATGATTGGGGGAGACCCAGTGAACTAGTATTCTACGATAGTACGCTTGGTTGGAAGATGTATGCATTTGATCCACCAATTCAGCCAGGAGATGAGTTCACCTTAGAGTTTTCAGGTGAAAGAAAAAGAAAAGGCTTTAGAAACAATGGTGTAGACCTACTGGTTGTTGAGAATGGGACCATGATACAGAGTAGCTCACTTTTTCCTAGTTTTGGATATAATGGTGGACGAGAATTAAGTCAAAAGTTGGTGAGAAAAAAATACGACCTTGAAGAGAGAAAGAAACTTCCAGACCATGATGACATCAAAGGGAATCAGAATGCACTGCTTGGAGATGATGCTGACTGGGTCAATTTTGAGGCTGTCATGAGTACGGATCTAGACCAGATAGCAATGGCACCGGGATACTTACAGAAAGAGTGGCAGGAAGAGGATAGGAGATACTTTCATTATAAGATGGATGATCAAATATTTAACTTTTTCACCTTTGTCTCTGCTAGGTATGAGGTGTTAAAAGAACAACACAATGGCATTAGTCTTGAGATATATCATCATCCTAAGCATACGTACAATCTTGAGACGATGATGGATGCAATGAAAAAATCAATTGATTATTATGGATCGATCTATGGTCCATATCCATATAGGCAGTGTAGAATTTTAGAATTTCCTCGATATGCATCCTTTGCACAGTCATTCCCTAATACAATACCATTTTCAGAGGCAATTGGATTTATCATGGACGTTGATCCAGATGACCCAGAAAATCTTGACTTTCCATTTTGGGTCACTGCCCATGAAATGGGACATCAGTGGTGGCCCCATCAAGTATCTGGAGGTAGTGTCAAAGGTGCAAACTTCATGAGCGAGGGACTATCTGAATATTCTGCAGTATCCTTATTGGCAAGAGAAAGAGGAGACAAACAATTAAGAAAATTTCTGAAATATGAACTAGATCAATACCTTGATGGTAGAGCATTTGATTCAAAAGAGCCTCCCATCATTTCTACAGAGGGTAACGAGCAATACATTGTATACAATAAGGCCGGACATACTCTATATGCAATGTCAGATATCATTGGGATAGATAGATTCAATAGGGCCCTAGGAAAATTCATTGATAGGTATAGATATGAGCATGATCCATATCCAAACATAGGTCAGTTTATTTCTACTTTAAGAGAAGAGACACCTGAGGATCTACAATATCTCATAACCGATACATTTGAAAAGATAACCTTGTATGAGAACAAGGCAAAGTCAGCAAATGCATCTGAAAATTCTGATGGTACCTATACACTTGATCTTAAGGTGGAGGCAAAAAAAGTATACTCTGATAGTCTTGGTGTACAGACGACTGCAAAACTTGCTGATTGGCTAGAGATTGGTGTTTTTGGGGAAGAGATGAAAGATGGAGAGAAAGAGGAGATACCTATCTACACGGAGAAGGTTTTTATTACCGATAGTATTTCTACTTTTGAGATCACATTAGATAAGAAGCCATTCAAGGCAGGCATAGATCCTTTGTTTAAATTTGTGGATAGAGATTCAAAGGACAATTTGATAAAAGTATCTTTTGAATCAACCAAGGATAATATCTAAGATTAATTAGTATGTTAAGAAAGTATATTGGATTTAAATCGTCTGGTTTAATTGCAATAATCCTTATTGTAAGTTGTTCTTCAAATATTCCAAGCATTGAGTATGTACCTACTAATGATTACCACTTAGATCAATATATTTACCGAGTTGATCTAACAAAAATTGAAAAAGATAGGGCGTTGGTCTCTCTTCAGTGTAAAGGACTAGACCAAGATAGGGTTATCTTTCATTTCCCTAAAACGATTCCTGGCACGTATAAGGAGCTAGACTATGGAGAAATGATAGATAGTATTCTTGCCATGGATAGTAAAGGTGAAAAACTACCATCAGAGAAAATCAGCAATAACTCATTCCAAATATCCAATGCAAAAAATCTTTCAACAATAAGTTACTGGGTCAATGACTCATGGGACCATCCGAAGGCCATGTCAAGAATCTGGCCCATGGGTGGAACCAATATTGAAGATTCATTGAATTTTGTGGTTAATGCATCAGGATGGTTTGGATTCTTTGATGGCTTGGAACTTGTACCCTTAAACATATCATTTTTAATTCCTGAAGGGATGAGTTCATTTTCTGCTCTTCCTTTAAAGGAAGCGGATGGACAGGAAATAAAATTCAGAGCAAGAGACTACCATCATCTAATTGACTGTCCAATCATGATCTCAAAACCTGATACATCTACATTTATGGTAGCAAATACAAAGGTCTTCATAGAGTCATATCATGCAAATGGAGAAATAGGTTTTGCAGATGTTATTAAAAAAGAGATACAACCATCGATGGAGGCTGTAACTAGTTTTATTGATTCACTTCCAGTTGATGAATATCATTTTATATTGTATCTCAGAGATGGAAAAGAGTTCATGAAAGTCATGAGATCAAAAGAGGTTGGTTTATTCAAAAAAATTAAAACAGCCTGGTCTAACAAATCATTAATGGGTTCTGGAGCATTAGAACATGGAAATTCTTCTTTCTATGTATTGTCTGACTTTGGTGATACCTCTTTTACTTCCATGATAAAACGGGTCGCACTCCATGAATTCATGCATATCATCACACCATTGAATCTCCATAGTGAACAGATTGGAAACTTTGATTATGTTGATCCAAAAATGTCTAAGCATCTTTGGTTGTATGAGGGTATAACAGAATATTTTGCAAATCTGATCCTTGTTCGTTCAGGCCTTATTACGGAAAGAGAATTTTTTAGTGATAGGATAAGAAATAAAATTTATAGATCAAAACTATACCCTGAAAAGAAAATTGCATTTACAGAAATGAGTAAAAATATCTTTGATAAGAAATATGGAAGTCATTATTACCAGGTTTACGAGAGAGGAGCACTGATTGGTCTATTGTTGGATATTGAGATAATTCGTCTTACTGAAGGTAGGAGATCATTAAAAGAAGTTATCTTAGAATTATCCAAACGATATGGTTCGGAAAATTCCTTTGATGAAGAAGGATTTTTTGATGAATTCACTGCTTTAGTTCATCCCGATCTCAGACAGTGGTTCTCTGATCATGTTGAAGGTACTATACCTTTAGATATAAAAGGTAGTCTCGCACAAATTGGTGTAGAATATTCAGAGAAAGGTAGGCATGATGTACCTAAGAGGATATTATCTGATTATGGTACAAAGACACGTGCATTTTCCTTTGGTAAGTATAGAGAAATAAAAAAAGTAGGTAAAAAAGATAAAAGAGGATTTCAGGTTGGTGACCAGGTCAATGTTTCAAAATTAGATTCACTTTTGTATGACGATCATGGTTATCCATTTCCTGAAGGAACCATTATCAATATTGATATAAAAAGAGGAGATGAGCATATGGAAATAGAGCATACCCTTGAATATAAAAAACAAAAATATAAACACAGACTTTTAAGGGAGAAAGATCCTACAAAAACTCAGTTGAGATACTATTCTTTTTGGAAGGCAAATTGATCTATTGATCATTTTGAATTGTTGTTATCCGTCTTGCAAATAAAAATGTTTCTTTTCTATAGGAGCTGAATTTTGGTGAATCAGGATTCAAAGAGTGAATATCAACCTTTCCCTCTAATTTACTGCCCTGATGAATAAAATCATCAATGCCCATACTGATTGCCACATGGGTCACTCGTTCTCCGCTTCCAAAAAATAAAAGATCACCTTTTTTAAGATTTTCTTTCTTGACTGGTTTACCCATTTGTGCCTGTTGTCTTGCGTCTCTTGGGAGCTGGATACCAGCAGACTTAAAAACGGTTTGAGTGAATCCTGAACAATCATTTGCTTTTGATGAATTGCCACCCCAAAGATATGGAACCCCCTTCATGGAAAGTGCCGTAGAAATGATATGTTCATTTTGATCTTCATTGTCTCTTTCATTATTGATCAATTCTACATTCTTTTTATCAATGAATCCCACTCTGCCATCAGGTAGAGTTACTTCATACCACTCGGATAGGTTCTCACTAATATTCAATCGATTGTTCAATATACCATCGCTAACGGGAGTACTTGATCTGTTAGGCTGAGAATAGATAACAGTATTCAATGTTTTTATACGATGTTTTGCATTTTTTTCCCAATCAAATAATAGATCAATATTGCATTGATAGACCGCTGACTTTGTGATCCAGCCAACATAATCGTAATGGGTCTGGCATAGATACCAATCTTCATTCTCATAGAGTATTTTAACCATATTCCCCATGATTGCTTGGTCTACCATTTGTGCGGTGTGAGATGAACGATCCCTCATAGGTGCGACACTAACATTTACAATTCCATGAATACTATCACCAAGTGAAGGGTCTGGCAATAGTACTACCTCAAATTCAAATGAAAGCGAATCAGAAAAGACTTTTAAATCGGTATATAATTCACTGCTTGTTGTTTTTCCCTTCACGGTTACAATACTTTTTTCTTGATCTAAAACTATATCGTTTACTGCTAAAGATCTGTCAGGAATGTATTTACTATTAGACCTGATTAGTCTGCGTTCAAATTCGATCTTATCATTGCTTAAGGATGAACAATTATTGAAAAATAATATTGCCATCACTATAAATAAAAAATTACGCAATGTATTGATCTCTAATTTTTTACTAACCAATTACATACCTCATCCTGAAAATCTCTGTACGGTTTTATTGAACCAACAAAACCATTGATCATTATGGAGAAAGCCAATGGACCTTGAGTTGAACTAAAAGCATATCCAGATAGGCATGACACACCTGAAATGGAACCTGTTTTTGCATATATTTTATCTTGTGCTTCAAAAAGTCGACCTTCCAATCGACTATCACTTTCATTGCCATGTGGAAGGGTCTCAACAAATGTATTTCCATTATCTTCACCATGCATGTGAACAAGCAATCTAACTATTTGATCGGCAGTTAAAAGGTTGTATCTAGAAAGGCCAGATCCATCTGCTATCCTAAGTGCACTCGTATCAATGCTTACCTCATCAAAGAGATACATCTTTACCTTATGAATACCATTTTCCCAAGTTCCCTTGGTTGAATCAGTGATACCAATATATTTCAACAGTGATTCGGAGGTAAGATTTTCACTATTATGCATCATGTCTTCTAGCTGTGTGTATAGAGGATTAGAGTAATGTACTAAGACAGTATCATCATAAGGTATATTATCTCCAATAGATAACTCATTGACGGTTGTACCATAGAATTCTAGATTTTCTTTGAAAACAGTTCCTGTAAAAAGATCAGGCTCAGCAATATTTTTCTTTATTGTGTCTTTTTCGCTCCAATCTAATATCTCCCCAGTTATCAAATAATTATTGGTTTGCCCTATCCAGTCCCTTTCAATCTTTAATTTTTTAAAATTAATCGTATCGGTAACAGTTAAAGATCTATTTTCAACAGTGACATATTTTGTGTCAGGAAATATATTGATCTTTGCAGGGAATCCGAGTTGGTTGGGTGAATACTCGAAATCTATGCAGTTATTATTTAATGTAAGCGCACTGATTGGTGCTGAGTATTTCTCTGAACCTTCGTCCCACATCCAACCTTCACCGTAATGTAGATCGTCAAAAAGCCCTTTATCAATAAAAAGTGTATCAACTTGACTGGTTCGTTTTGAGACCAGATTTGACAGAGAATCAATAATAGCTAAAGACAATTCTGCGTCACCACCGCCAACTAGAATAATATTATTCCCTTTTTCTAAGATTGCAGTTTTAAATAGGTATTCCTTATTAAAATAGTGTAGGCTCGCGGCAGCTGTGAATAGTTTGATATTGCTTGCTGGAATCATCAGCTTTTCACTATTCAGTTCGTATAGGGTTTTTCCATTGACTAGAGAAACTATCTTCATTCCAAGGTTCATATTAAGCCCACGTTTTTGAATCAATGAACGAACGAATTCATCGATTCTTTTACCCTGATCTTTTTGGATAAATTGGTTAGTCGATCCGCAAGAAAAACATAAAAAAGATATCAATAATAATTGTACTCTAAGCACTACGATTGTGTTCATAGCTTGTTAAAGAACCATTCCATTAAGATGACCCCATCCTTATCTGAATTTTCATATTCATTTAATGAAATACCTTGTCTCTGTGCAAAAGACCAAGATGCCTCTATGTGGGCCTGAAAACCCCAGATGGCCTTTGATTTATGTTTGATACCTTCAATCTTTACCATTTCACTTGATGCTGAGATGTTAAAATCATTAGGACATTCTACAACACCTTCTTGGTGGGAATAAATTAGGTTGAACGTTCTATCATTTTTAAAAATAGTATTGTTAATAATTGAAACTTCTCTGGTACCTTTTTTTTGTTCTTTGTTCCAGAGATAGTCAACTTTTCCTCCTAGCTGATTTGCTAAAAATTGATGGCCAAAGCAAATGCCAAGAACAGGAATGTCATTGATGATTGCTTTATCCAGAACCTCACCAAGTACTAATTGCCAATCGGTTCTATCATGGACTGAAGCAGCACTGCCTAAAATAATGACTCCACATGAATGAGGTAATGATCTTGAAATTGAATCTATTTCAGACAGAACCGGTAGGTGATAGGTACATGGGAAAGGACAGCTTTCTACGATTTTATTAAATGATTCTATCTCAGGATGGGTAATTGATGGATCGATCACCATTAAGCTTAAGTTAGGCATGTGATTTTCTTTTCAATTTTTGATTGATTTATTCACAATCAAATTTATTGCAATATAAATAACCTATTATCTAATTATTAACAGCGAAACATATTCTTTTCATCATAACTTTCATTTGATAAAAATGGTAAACCTCTCAAAATTGATCAAACTAATATTATTCCTGCAATTGAATATTTTATTAGGTCAGAGAGTAGTTGGATATTACCCGCAGTGGGTTCAAAGTGGTTTTCCAGTTTCTAATATTGACCTTTCTGTAGTGACACATGTGAACCACTCGTTTGCCTGGCCAGATGAGAACGCTAATATTGAATCGTATGCTAATATGTTTAACCTTTCAAATGCCCAAACAGTACACGAACAAGGTGGAAAATTTCTTTTATCACTTGGAGGTTGGGGAAATAATGCAGGATTTGAGACAGTTGCTGCCTCACCATCATTAAGAACTATTTTTATTGATAACCTTATTGACATCTGTGATAATTATGGCTACGATGGTATTGACTTGGATTGGGAACATCCTAATTCATCTGATAATCGTGAGAATCTGAACCTACTAGTTGCAGAGATGGACTCAATGTTCAACGAGTTCAATAGTGAATTATTAATTACCATGGCGGTACCAATATCCAACTGGTCTGGGCAATGGTATGATTTTTCATTTTTAAAATCACATGTTGATTTTTTTAATGCAATGACATACGATATTCATGGAGGATGGTCTTCCCATGCTGGTCACAATTCACCATTATTTCAATCACCTCCTGGAGATCCTGATGGCTCTTGTAGCACTGGCATTGGATATTTAGCCTCTACAAGGGGAATTCCAAGACATCAAATAAACCTAGGCCTACCTTTTTGGGGTAAGAAATATCAAACAGCAGATATTAATTTATCCTTTTCTGGTACTGTAGTAGACATGTGGTATGACGATATTTCTCCATTGATAGGTAATGGTTGGAGTTCTCATTGGGATAGTAATGCATTTTCTCCTTATTTGAAAAACGATGATCAAACGAGCATAATCACTTACGATGACCCTGAATCTATAAGGTACAAATGTGAATATGCTAAAACTCAGAATCTTGGAGGTGTGATGATATGGGCGCTAGGTTATGATGTTACGAGTGATGGCCAAGAACTAATCGAATCCATTGGTGTGAACTATCTTGAGAGTTCGTCAGAAATATCAGACTTATTACCTGAAGTGACCTCAATGAGAACATACCCAAATCCATTTAATTCTAGCTTTGTAATTGAATTTGAACTGATCAAAGATCAGATTGTCAATATTGATCTATTTTCAATTAGAGGTGACTTTATAGAAACGTTGTATGCAGGGCAAAAGAGTAAAGGTAAACAAAGATTTAGTTTGAACGTCAATGAAATGAATCATGAAATAAGTTCTGGAGTATATATTTTGTCCGTAAATAGTTCCTTAAAAAATGATTCCCATAAAATTTTATACTTAAAGTGATATGAAACAATTTAACTGGTCAACTGTAGAGAGTAGTTTTTTTGATAGGCGAGATCCAAAAGAACAAACCACAGAAATACCTTATATCGTAATTGATAACTTTCCAGATCTTGGTCTCATTGTCTCATTGAGATTTTTAGAATGGGTACTCGATAACCCTGAGGGAGTCATTAGTTTACCAACAGGAAAAACGCCAGAATATTTTATTAAGTGGACACACTACTTCTTGAATAATTGGAATGATCCAAAGGTAGAATCAATTCGAAAAAATCATGGATTATCTTCAAAGATAAAACCTGATCTTTCAAGATTGATGTTTGTTCAAATTGATGAATTTTATCCTCTAGAGCCTTCCCAGAACAACAGTTTCTCAAACTATGTTACAAAATACTACTTGGAAGGGTTCAACATCTCAAAAAATAATGCATTGTTGATCAATGCTAATGAGATAGGACTTTATGAAAATGAACATTGGTCGGATATATTTCCTAATGGAACCATCGATCTTAGGTTAAGATATAATGATCCATCCGGAAGAGTAGAAAAGAAGCAGCAGGAGTCTATATACCTTATCGATCAATGGTGCAACGATTATGAGAAAAAGATAAGAAACCTTGGTGGGATTGGATTTTTTCTTGGAGGCATTGGTCCTGATGGGCACATTGCATTTAATGTTCGTGGATCAGATCATAACTCAACTACAAGATTAATGAAGACTAATTTTGAGACACAAGCAGCAGCAGCAACTGATCTAGGTGGGATTGAGATAAGCGGTAATCATTTAGTTATAACTATAGGCCTTGGAACGATCACATATAAAAAGGACTCAACGGCTATTATTATTGCTGCAGGAGAAGCAAAGGCTCCAATCATAAAGGAATCTCTTGAAAGCCAGCAAGATGTTAAATACCCAGCTTCAGCTCTTCAGTCACTTAAAAATAGTAGGTTTTATATTACATCGGGCGCGGCAAAAAAATTAAAAGATATCGAAAGTTCTTACTGGAATACAAGTGAATGGTCTTCAGTAAAGAAGCAAAGAGCCCTGCTCAAGCTAGCAAAGGAAAAAGGTAAGTACGGTACTAAATTATCATTTGAGGACTTAAAGAACGATCCTATCTGTAAAAATATTCCTGGATTAAATAATCGGACTTCAAGTGAGATCATAAAAGCCATTGATAATAAAGTACAGCTTGGAATAAGAACTGAAAAAGATCAGATATATTATCATACTGGTCCTCATCATGATGACATAATGCTTGGCATGATGCCACACATTATACATTTAATCAGAGAGCCAAGCAATAAACATATATTTACAAATATGACCTCAGGATTCACATCAGTCACAAACCACTTTCTTAAGAAAATAGTTGAGAATACATTAGATTTTTTGGAAAAAGATGAAATACAGATGGTCAGTTTTCCTGATTTTTTTGATAGTGGACATCTTTATAAATGGGATAAGGATGTCTACCACTATCTTGATAAGATAGCAAATAATGATAAGAGGGGGCAGTCCAGAGGTATGTCTCACAGAGTAGTTCGCTCACTGGTCAATATTTACAACGTAACTAGCAAAGATCAATTGAAAAGTAAGCTTCTAGAGGTCATTGATGAACTTGGAGGCTATTATGATGGAGAAAAAAATTCGACTAGTATTCAAAAGTTAAAAGGAAGGATACGTGAGTTTGAAGAAGAATTAGTCTGGGCAAATTATGGGGTGAGGGTTAAGGATGTCCACCATCTTCGATTAGGATTTTACAAGGGAGATATTTTCACCGAGGAACCTCAGAATGCTAGGGACGTCACCCCAGTTCTAGAACAATTAAGAGAGTTTAAGCCAACCGTTATATCACTAGCGATGGACCCTGAAGGCAGCGGGCCAGACACTCATTATAAAGTATTACAAACCATTGCGCAAGCTGTAAGGAGATGGAAAGAGGAGCGTGACCTTTCAGATCTAAGGATATGGGGTTATAGAAATGTATGGTATAGGTTTGACGTTGCAGAGGCTGATATTATTGTTCCAGTTACTCTCAATTCGATGTCCATTTTGAATTCCACTTTTATGAACTGCTATTTAAGCCAGAAGGATGCATCATTTCCAAGCTATGAGCATGATGGTCCATTTTGTGAGCTATCTCAGAAAATATGGGTAGAACAACACCATGATCTTCAGTTATTACTTGGTAGAGATTATTGGTATAGAAATGAGAATCCTCATCTTCGAGCAGTTCACGGAGCTGTACATTTAAAAGAGATGGATGTGGATACTTTTCTTGGAGTTGCTAGAAAGATTGAAGACTCTACTGAGGCTTCGGATATATTGAAAAACTAGTAAATATTAGCTACTAGCTTTCTGTTCATTTGATGCTTGAACTTTTTTTGCCAAATGAAAGATATAAAAAACAGATTTTCTGATCTCATCTTCAGAACAAAGATTGCAGAATCCTTTTGCTGGCATTACACCATTCTCGCCTTGTATGCCTTCCCAAACACTTTCAAATAATTTATCTATGCCTTTTGATGCTGCTTCATCCCAATATGTTTTTTCATCCAACAATACAGCACCATTTGTACCATACATATGGCATCGAAAACATGCAATTGCCCATATTGCCTCTCCACTGTTAATGTCTTTCTGAGTAAGAGTCTTATATTCTTCTGATTCATAAATATCAACAACTTGTTTTTTTTCGCATCCTTGGGAAAAAAACAGTGTAATGAGTAATAGGTAAAAAAAGATACTTTTCATTGATTTATTATCATATACTAATCTTTAATATGGTTATCACTTTAAGAATTTATTTTAAATGAATCTATTGAATACCAGATTTTAAAATATCATGAATATGCACAATTCCATCTGGTTTTTTTAAGTTTGAATCAGAAAACACAAATAAGCTTGTTATGGAATGTTTTTCCATTAATTCAAGCGCTGAGATAGCTAATGTGTCAGATGAAATCCATTTGGGGTCTTTTGACATTAAAAATTCAGCGGTCTTATGAAGAATATCATTACCATACCTTTCTAAACCTCTTCTAATATCTCCATCTGTTATAATTCCAACTAAAGAATTTTTTTCATTTATAACGCCAGTTAATCCGAGGCCTTTTTCAGAAATATTAAATAGAGCATCCTTGATACTTGAATTGATTGGGATAAAAGGTATCGCATCTGCTTTATGGGCAAGATTATCTATTGTGAGTAGTAAACGTTTGCCAAGCATGCCACCAGGATGGAGTTCTGCAAAATCTGTTTTATTAAACCCGCGAATTTCTAGTAGTGAAACTGCAAGAGCATCTCCCATTGCAAGTGTTGCTGTGGTGCTTGCCGTAGGAGCCAGGTCTAAGGTACAGGCTTCCTTTTCAACCGATGTATCAAGGCTTATATCTGCCTGTCTAGCAAGGCTAGAGTTTTTCTTTCCAATTAGACCAATAATCAATACACCTTTTCTCTTTATCAGAGGCAGTAGTTGTATGAGCTCCAATGTTTCACCACTATTGCTAACAATTAATAACACATCTCCCTTTTTGATCATGCCGAGGTCACCATGAGTTGCCTCTGCAGGAGAAACAAAATGTGATGGTGTTCCTGTAGATGCCATTGTGGATGCAATTTTCTGCGATATTAATCCGGATTTACCCATACCCATAATTATCAATCTTCCATCACACTGGAAGATTGATTGAACAGCAGATTCAAAATCGTCATCAATTCGTTCAACAATTTGAGATACTGAATCCGCTTCAATTTGAATAACTTCTCTAGCTATTTTTTTAATTCTAGATGGTTCCATTGTTTAAAATTTAATACCATTAACTTAAAGCTCTGGCTAGTTTATAGTTCTGTAAGTCTTATCATTATGTATAGAATAATCTCAATATCTCTTTTGAATGTCTTTTTATTTGGTGCGAACCTAGAGATTGGTGACGCCGCACCTGATTTTAGCCTAAAGAATCAGGATGGAGTCTTTCGTAATTTGAATGATTACATAGGAAGCAAACTAGTGATTTATTTTTTCCCAAAAGCAGAGACTCCTGGATGAATCAAGCAGGCTTGCGGGTTCCGTGATGAATTCGATAATTTTCAAAATCATAATATTTCTATAGTTGGTGTTAGTTTTGACTCGGAAAAAGATCTGAAATCGTTTAAGGAAAAATATGCACTCAATTTTGACCTATTGTCTGATACAGATAGGCTAATGGGTAATGCCTATGATGTAAATAAATGGTATTTTTTCCCATCAAGAAAGACATTTCTTATTGATGAGAGAGGTATATTAATTCATATATTTGATGATGTTAACTTAAACAGTCATCCAGATGATATCTTAAAATTTTTCAAACATAAATAAATAGGTAAATGCTTATGAAAATATCCATAGAATATTGTGCTATGTGAAATTACTTGCCCAAGGCCTCCAGTCTGGAAGTCGAATTAACTAAAGATTTTCCAAAAGCAGATGTTTCACTCATTTCTAGTGGGGGTGGAGTATTTGAAATCTCTTTAGATGACGATCTTATATTTTCAAAAAAATCTTTAAATCGATTTCCAGACGATGGAGAGATCAAAAAGATCATAATGGATAGATCCTAATAGTTTGATCGTTCAAGCTAAGTATGATGGCCGGGTTTATGATGTTGATATGGATAAGGGTATTGATCTATCCATAGAAAATAATTTTTCTGGAAATGCGCCAATATTTTATGGTTCCGAGCAACCCAAGGCAATCCCTCAACGTTATGGTGACTTTGTTGGTGACCTCAAAACTGGCGGAAGTTGTAATGTCCCCGTTATCTCATGTAATATACACTGCACAGGCACTCATACAGAATGTATGTCCCATGTATTAGATTCCAAAGTACGTATACCTGATAAATGTCCAAAGGGTCTAATACCTGCTCATGTGATAACTGTTCAGCCAGAAAATTCAAATTATATTGAGGATCTATATCATTGTGATATCTCAAACCACCTTGTGATCAGTAAGCGCAACATTAAACAAAAAATATTAAAATCTTATCACGCATTGATCATTAGAACTTTACCAAATGATAAATCAAAATTAACTAGGAACTATGATGAATACCCTGCTCCTTTTTTTACAAATGATGCCATTGATTATATATGTGAACTAGGCGTGAAACATTTGTTGGTTGACATTCCATCCATTGACAAGCCGGATGATGGAGGTATGCTTGGTAACCATAGATCATTCTTTAAAAAAGGTGATACCATATCTGAATTATTATTCATTCCTGATAGTCTCAGGGACGGATTTGGCTTTTTGCAAATACAGATACCTAGCTGGAGTTTGGATTCAGCGCCAAGTAGACCAATTTTTTTTCCTATCTAATATTCGTTTTTCAGAGCAACCACATAAGCATTAATTTTAGGAATTAAATAATTCGATTTAAGGACGTTTTGTTATGAATGATAACTTAAAAAGTGTAATCACATGTGATCTTGATGGTAAAATAGAAACATTTAGTGAAGGCGCAATAACTCTTTTTGGATATTCTGAAGAAGAAGTTGTTGGCAAGATGAGAGTAAGTGATTTTAGTGATGGGCAAGTTGTTTTAGGCCATGTCATAGGATGGTTAGATGAGTCAGTTAAAAAAGGGAAATGGGAGGGAGAAACAGCATTCCTAAAAAAAGATGGTAGTGAATTCTCCGCTAGAATAAAAATCACTCCAACAAAAGATAAAGATGGTAATCATATTGGTTATTGTGGAGTCACAACCCCACTTGAGGATAAAGTACCTGATGAAGTAAGGCCTAAGATAGACCTAATGACCCAAATATTCACGTGGGTTGTTATTATGCGTCTCCCGTTCTTATCCGCCACTATCATGCCAATTCTAGTTGGTGCTGCGGTTGCAAAATTCATGGGATATACTGTTGATTGGTCATGGCTAGGACTTACATTGCTAGGTGGTTCACTACTTCATATTGGGACCAATACATCCAACGATTATTTTGATCATTTGAGTGGGACAGATAACTTGAACTACAATTATAGTAATAAAGGTTTAAATGGTGGTAGTAGAGGTATACAGATGGGACTTATTACCCCTGAAGGTGTTCGAAATTTAACAGTTGTTGTTTTTGCACTAAGCGCGTTGGTTGGTATTCCGTTAATACAGAAAGCGGGAATGCCTGTCTTGTGGTTGGGTTTAATTGGATTTTTATCAGGACTATTCTATACAGCACCACCATTTCGATTTTCATCACGTAAAGGTCTAGGTGAGTTGCTAATAGGTCTTAATTTTGGTCCATTAATGGTAGCAGGCAGTACCCTAATTCAAACTGGACAACTTTTACCTGAAGCTTTCTTGGCAGGAATTCCACTAGGCTTTTTAATAGCTGCGGTTGTTTATATTAATGAATTTCCAGATCACGATAGTGATAAGGCAACAGGTAAGAATACGCTCATAGTTGTATTTGGTCCAGAAAAAGCAAGAGTTGGTTATGTTGCCCTAGTATCTGGTGCTTTTCTAAGTATAGTTCTTTTGGTGCTAAATGGAACTTTCCCATCGTTGATCTTGATTGCGTTACTGGCTTCATACTTTGGGTTAACATCCATTCAGATTCTATATAAGTATTATAATGATAGGCTACTAGAGCCAGCCAATTGGGGAACCATAATTATGCATAGCCTCACAGGTCTATTACTTTTTACAGGATTATGGTTAGGGACTTCCACAGTAT
>TARA_Y200000002_G_scaffold118515_2_pt1 | contig 16225 bp, 12 predicted proteins | sample TARA_Y200000002 | Tara Oceans TARA_Y200000002 (sample SAMEA2619388) | marine metagenome | biome: marine biome (ENVO:00000447); feature: surface water layer (ENVO:00002042); material: "saline water (ENVO:00002010), including plankton (ENVO:xxxxxxxx)" | depth 5 m | reverse complement strand
ACATTCGGTAATGTATTCTTTACACCAAGAAACGTTGACTTAATGGGGTTACCTTATACTATTCCTGAAAATGGTGGTAGTATTTACTATAGAAATGGTAATGACATTATTAACCCGAACTGGTCGGTTGCTAACGCACAAGGTGGACAAACCGTAAACAGAATAAATTCTACTACTAGTTTAACATATGAATTTAATGACAACCTTTCTTTAACTTATCGTTACGGTCTTGACTGGTATAACGAAAGAAATAAAGAATATTCTAACAAAAACGGTGTTAACTTTAACCAAGCTATCTTTGGTTACTTAAATACGTGGGATAACAATGTGGCTATCCACAATCACTATGTAAGTTTAAACGGTAGCTATGATTTAAGTGACGATGTTGGATTAACTTTCAACGTAGGTGCTACTTCTAACAGAAGAACTTACGATCGTGAAGGTACTTCAAGTAGTGGTCAGATTGTATACGGAGTTATACAACACTTCAACTACGAGAATCAAACTCCAATATCTTTCCACAGTGCACAAAATACTTTAGGTGTATTTGGTAGTGCTGATATTGATTACAAAGACTATTTATTTGTAACAATACAAGCAAGAAACGATTGGGTTTCTAACCTACCAACTGAGAACAACAGTATGTTCTACCCAAGTGCGAGTGTATCTTTCTTACCAACATCCATGGATGAGAACTTTAAGTCTGAGAACTTATCATACTTAAAGGTAAGAGCTGGTTATGGTACTTCTGCTGGTTTCCCTGGTGGATATCCAACAGTAAACACTGTAGGTCAGAGTACAAACGTAAACGGTGGTATTAACGGTGGTATTATTACTAACTCTGTAAGTAACTTCCAAGCTAACCCAGACTTAAAGCCTGAGTTACTAGGTGAATTCGAATTAGGATTCGACGCTAGAGTTTGGCAAAACAGAATTGGTATTAATGCATCTTACTTTGAAAGAACAAGTAAGGACTTAATCGTATTTAAACCACTTCCAACTTCATCTGGATATACTTCAACACAAGATAATATTGGTAAGATTGAAGGTGATGGTATTGAAGTTGATGTTGATTTAGAAATGTTTGAAATTCTACCTGTTAATGTTGATGGTCTTAGCTGGAATGCTAGAGTTAACTTTACTAAAAGTAAAGCTGTCGTAACAGAGCAGGCTGATGATCAAATTATATATGGTGGTTCTACAGCTACATGGCTAGGTGGTAACGCTGCAATTCAGGGCGAGCCTCTTGGTGTTATTGTAGGTACTAGAATCGAAAGAGATGACAACGGTAATTATGTAGTAAACGCTTCTGGTAACTATGGTATCGAAAGTGTTATGGCTATTGATGCTAACGGAAACGAAGTTCCATTAGGTACTGATGGATCTAGAACAATTACTCCGATAATTGGTAATCCAGAGCCTGATTACGTAATGAACTTTATCAACACCGTAAAGTATAAGAACTTTACTTTAGGATGGCAATTAAGCCATACTGCAGGTGGTGATATCGTTGCTAAAACAGTTGCTACATTACTTGGTCGTGGTGGTATCGTAGAAGACAGAAAGAATACATTTATTCTTCCTGGTGTTAAAAACGATGGTACACCTAACAACTTACAGATCAATAACTCTACTTACTACTTTAGTAACGTATTATTTGGTCCACTTGAATTATCAGTTTATGATGGTTCAGTTGTTAGACTACAAGAACTATCTTTATCATACGCTTTCCCACAGAAGTTCTTAGATAAAACTCCTTTTGGTGCGTTATCTTTAACAGCGACAGGATTTAACTTATGGTATGATGCCTATAATGTTCCTGATGCAACTAACTTCGATCCTAACGTTGCCGGTACTGGTGTTGGTAACGCAAGAGGATGGGACTTCCTTAATGGACCTAGTTCAAAAAGGTATGGTATTAGTATAAAAGCATCATTTTAATAACATATAAATCAATTAATTATGAAAAGAATATTTAAATATTTAATGATGACAGTCATCGCAGCCGGTACGATGTTCTACTCGTGTGAAACCACTGAGTTAGAGGATCTTGTTAGCCCAAATGCTCTGTCTCCAGATCTAGCTGATGCTGATCTGTTATTAAACTCTATCCAGGTAAGCTACCTCGGAGCAATGCAGGACATGCAATATAATGGTGCTGCGTTAGGAAGAATTAGTTATATGGGTGGTAGAGATTATTACAACAACTTTAGTGGTGGTACCGTAAGTGGAGCATGGGGTAGTTTATACTCTGGAATGCTTCCTGATATCGCTGCAATTGAAGCTCAAAATGGTGAAGAAAACTTATTAGCTTTCCATTTAGGGATTTCAAAAGCTATGGCAGCTCATGTAATGATGGGTATTGTAGATTCTGTAGGTGACATTCCTTGGAGTCAAGCAAACAATCCATCAGAATTTCCAAACCCTGCAGCTGATGATGATGCAGAGGTATATGCTGCTGCTGTTGCAATGTTAGACGAAGCTGAGTCATACTTGAATGCAGCTGGTGGTGGTGACGACTTATTCTACGGTGGAGATGCATCGAAATGGATGAAGTTGGTTAACACCCTTAGAATGCGTGCAATGTTAACAACTGGCGATTATGCTGGTGCTCTTGCACAAGGTGGTGTTATTGACACTGCTGATGCAGATATGCAATTCAGCTATGGAACTCAAGAATTACAACCAGACACACGTCACCCTTGGTACCAGTCAGATTATACTACTTCTGGTGCAAACATTTACCAGTCAAACTGGTTAATGAACACTATGTTAGGTGATTTAGGTGAGTGGTACGGTGCACCTGTTGCGTATCCTGGAATTGGAAACGAAGAAGATGGAGCTGTTCAAAGAGCAGTAATGTCTGACGATCCAAGAAGAAGATACTATTTCTACAGACAGCAGTGGATTACTCCTGGTCAAACTGGTATGTTATATGCATTTGATGCTGGACCATATGTATGGCCTCTATCTTGGGGTGGTGGACCTGCAGATACTGCAAATGGAGAAACTTTACAATGTTCATTACAACTTCAACCTTTCCACTTAGACTTTACCGAAGAAGGTGAAGACGCTTACGGAATGGTAGGAAGATGGTGTGCTGGTAATTTAGGTTACTGGGGAAGAACTCATGGTAATGATGAAGGAACTCCTCCTGATAATTTCACAAGAACAGCTGTAGGTGTATATCCTGCTGGTGGTAGTTTTGACAACCAACCAGATGTTCCAAACTATGATAACTATGGTTCTTTAGGTGCTACAAACGCTGGAATCAAAGGTGCTGTTTGGCAAGGTAATGGTGGTGGTGGACAAGGTATTTGGCCAATCTACCTTTCATCTTACGTACACTTTATGAAAGCTGAAGCTGCTATGTGGTTAGGAGATGTTTCTACTGCTAGAGCAATGATGGAAATCGGAATGCAACATTCATTTGATAAAGTATTAAGCATGGGGTCAGTTGATCCAGATGCTGATTCTAACTACTTTGCAACTGCAACTGAAGTTAGTGACTTTATCGCTATGAAGTTAGCTGAATTTGATGCAGCTCCATTATCTAATGCACATAATGCACTAGCACCAAGTACTAGTAAAGATAAACTGGACGTACTTGGAGAGCAATATTTTGTTGCAATGTTCGGTGGTGCTTACGATGCTTGGAACTTCATTAGAAGAACCGGTCATCCAAGACATATTGCATTAGGATTAATGGACAATGCTGAATCTGGACCGTTCCCAAGAACTGGTACTTATCCATCAGGAGAAATTAGTGCTAACCCAAGTATCTTACAGAGACAAGATAATAATACTCAAGTCTTCTGGGATGCTGGTGTTACAAATCCACAGAATTAATAAAAATTGAAAACTATGAAAAATATATTTAAATTATTATTTGCTTCTCTGTTTGTAGTTAATTTCTCTTGTCACGACAGTGAAAACGTGATTGACGGAGTATTAGACTATGAAACTGGAGCAATTCTAAGAACAATTTCTGTTGATAATGCGGTATTAAACTCTAGTGATCCAACAAGTGCATTTGTTGCAACTGTTGAGGAGCAAGATGAGGCTGATGGCGCGTTATTATCAGAGATAAGAGTAAATGCTATGTTCAGAGATTTCTCTCCTGAGGATGGAACAACTGAAGCTGAAGCTTTTGTTTATTCTATACCTGCGAGTGAAACAACTGTTGGACCAGTAGGACTTCCAAGAGCCACTATTAACATGACTTTTGGTGACGCTGTAGGTGCAATGGGTCTTTCTTCATCAGATTATAACCCTGGTGATGTTATCGTAGTAAAATTAGAAGTTGTATTGACTGATGGTAGAGTGTACGGAGCTGACTCCGCTGCTGGTATTATTACTGGTGGATTCTTCTCTTCTCCATTCCAATACAATGCTTTATTAACTTGTTCTCCAGCAGCTGGAACTTATACAGTACACATGTATGACAACTATGGTGATGGATGGCAGACTGGAGATTATTCTCAAGGTCTTTCTGTAGACATGGACGGAACTGTTGTTCAGGTAGCTATGTGTTCTCAGTGGGGTACTTACGATTTTGAGTGTACTCCTACATCTGATGGATACTTTGCTATAGCAACTGTTGATATCCCAGCTGGTACTGAATCTGCTACTTGGAATTGGCCAGGTGATCAGTATGGTGAGATTGGAATAATTGTTTTAGCTCCTGACGGGTCTGTTGCATGGTCTTCTGGAACTTTCTTAGCTGATGGTTCTGGTAACTATGGTGATGGATTCCTTGCTGATGACGGATTTGGTGCAGTCCCTGTAGGATTGTTACCTATCGCAGTTTGCGCAGAGTAATAAATAACTCACAATAAAAAAAAGAGCTTTACTTCGGTAAGGCTCTTTTTTTTTTATCATTTGATTACATTTGTAATATGAAAAGTTTATTCTATTTCAAATCATGCTTTATGGTGTTAATCCTGCTCGGTTGTAATCAAACTGAAAAGACGGAAAATAGTATTCCTCTTGAAAAACTAACTACAGAGTATACCGGTGTAAATTTTTCCAATAACATCACCCCTAACCTAGAATCTTCAGAAAATCTTTTTGACTATGACTACTTTTATAATGGCTCTGGTGTAGGAATTGCTGATATTAATAATGATGGATTAAAGGATATAATCTTTACTGCCAATCAAGAAGAAAACAAACTTTATCTGAATAAAGGAAATCTAAAGTTTGAAGATATAACCAATTTGAGTAATATTAACTCAGAAAATAAGAGATGGTCAAGTGGAGTAACTTTTGCAGATATTAATAATGATGGATGGTTAGATATATATATCTCTCAAGGTGGACCAAACAAAGCTAACAATCGAAAGAATTTATTGTTGATTAACAACCAAGATCTAACCTTTAGTGACATGTCTACAGAGTATGGGCTAGATGATGAAGGAATTAGTACTCAGTCAGCTTTTTTTGATTTTGACAAAGATGGAGATTTAGATTGCGTAGTTATGAATGAAAATGAGTTTTACGGCTATGATCCCATATCATTTTTTGAAAAATATAGAGATAAATCGGTTTTGATGGCTAATTCTTCTCATTTATATGAGCAAATTGATGGTAAGTTTATAAATATTACAGAGAAAGCTGGTTTATTGGGTCCAACCTTTGGACTAGGATTATGTATAAGTGATATAAACAATGATAATTGGCCAGACATTTATATTGCTAACGATTACTATGTTAAAGATGCTATGTATATAAATAATCAAGATGGAACTTTTACTAATCAGATTCAAGCATCAACTAAGCAAATTTCTTTCTATGGAATGGGTGTAGATATTGAAGATATTAATAATGATAATCTAAGTGATATTTTTGTTTTGGATATGGCTTCAAGTGATCATGTGAGATCAAAAACCTTAATGGCATCAATGAACACTTCTAATTTTGATTTAATAACAAATAAATTAGATCAGCATTATCAATATATGTTCAATTCCCTTCAATTAAATCTAGGAAATAACAAATATCATAATGTATCCCACCAACTTAATATGGCTAAAACTGATTGGAGTTGGGCAGGTCTAATATTTGATTATAACTTGGATGGGAACGAAGATATTTTTATTACAAATGGTTACAGAAAATATGGCTCTGATAATGATTCAAGGATAAAAATCAATCAAACAAAAATAGAGTATAATAATAGAGTTCCTATAGAGATGAAAAAAAGACTCTATAATGAACTCCCTTCTGAAAAATTATCAAATTTGCTCTATAAGAACGAGGGAAATTTAATATTTAACGAAGTTGGAGAACAATCCAATATATTAGAGCCTAGCTTTTCAAATGGTGCAGCCTACGCAGATTTAGACAATGACGGAGATTTAGAAATCATCGTTAATAATATCGACGATAATGCATTTATTTATAAAAATCTTTCTGTAGAGAATAATCTTGGAAATTTTTTAAAAGTCGAATTAAAAGGGAATCTTTCAGAAAATTTTGTAAAGGGTACAATATATTTTGAAAATAGTTCTAAAATCAAGGAATCTAAGCGCGTTAGAGGGTATTTATCATCTGTAACTGACGAATTACATTTTGGTTTAGGAAAAGTGTCTAAAATAGACTCTATAGTAGTTGAATGGAGCTCTGGAAAGAAAGAAGTATTATATGAAATTGACGTCAACCAAACAATTACGGTAAATGAAAAGAATTCTGAGTTTATATACGACAAAAAAGAAGAGTCAAAACAAATTTTTAGTAAAATAAATGATTTTATTGAATATGCTCACAAAGAAAATGTATTTGATGACTTTAGTACTGAAATTCTACTCCCCTACAAGCAGTCAACCCTTGGGCCTTTTATTTCAACTGGTGATTTAAATAACGATGGTAAAGAAGATATATTTATTGGAGGAGCTCATAGACAGGAGGCAAAAATATTTTTATCTAACGATAATGAACTTATTGAAAAGAGTAATGAGTCTTTTGAAATTGATTCAAAAAATGAAGATATGGAGTCTATTTTCATAGATATTGATAATGATAATGATCTCGATTTATATGTAGTCAGTGGAGGAAATGAATTTAACAACAGATCAATTGAATTAACTGATCGAATTTATTTGAATGATGGAAAAGGAAATTTTAAAAGAGATACACAAGAAGATTTACAAAATTATACAATTAGCGGTAAGACGGTAACGGAAATTGATTATGATAATGATGGAGATAGTGATATAATTATAGGAAATAGAATTCAAACAAAAAAATATCCAATTCATGAACCTTCAATCATTTATGAAAATATTTCTGGGAAATTTTATAATAACACATATAATACTGCTCCTGAATTTGAAAATTTTGGTATTGTAAATAAGGTTATTAAAACAGACTTCAATAACGATGGATGGGATGATTTCATTGCAGTTGGAGAATGGACCAATATCGGCTTGTTTTTAAATGAAAATGGAAAATTTAGAGATATTAGTAATGAGAGTAATCTTGAGAATACATACGGTCTGTGGTTTAATGTTATAGAAACAGATATCAATAATGATGGACTAAATGATTATTTGGTTGGAAATATTGGTGAAAATTCAAAATATAAGACAAGTATAGATAAACCACTAAAAATATTTGGAAATGATTTTGATGGCAATGGTACTCATGACTTGGTTTTAAGCTATAAATACGATGGTAATTATGTTCCACTTAGAGGAAAGGAGTGTTCTACACAACAAATGCCATTTATCTCTGAAAAAATTCCAACATTTGAGGAATTTGCTAATGCTTCAATTGAAGATATCTATGGTGACGAAATTATTGATGCATATGAAAGAAAGGTAACTAGCTTTGAATCGATTGTGTTAATTAATAGAGGTAATAATAAATTTGATGTCCAAAAACTACCACCATTGGCTCAATCCATACCTATTTTGACTAGTGATGTTTATGACATAAATAATGATGGGTTTGAAGATATAGTTGTCGCTGGTAATATTTATAATACCGAGGTAGAAACACCAAGGCTAGATAATCAGTTTGCATTAGTCTTGATTTCAAATAAAAACAGTAATTACAATGTGATTGGACCTGATAAAAGTGGCCTGTATTTATCCGGCAATACAAAATCAATTAAAATTATTGGAAATGATAACCCAAAATTATTGGTTGCAAACAACAACGCTGACTTAGAAGTATTTGAATTGAATAAATAATGGAGAAAAACACAGAAATTTACGGCATAAGAGCTGTAATTGAAGCAATTAATTCATCTAAGGATATCGATAAGGTTTTTATTCAAACCGGGCTTAAAGGAAAGCTTATTGGACAATTAGAATCACTTATAAGAAAAAATAAAATCAACTTTTCTTATGTTCCAACACAAAAACTTGATAGACTTTCAAAAAAGAATCATCAAGGGGTTATTGCTAGGATTGCTCCAATTAAGTTTTATACTATTGATAGCTTTAGCGAAGTATTAGAAAAATCTAATAACCCATTTGTTTTAATACTGGATCAAATAAATGATGTTAGGAATTTTGGAGCAATCATCAGAACAGCTGAAATTAGTGGTGTAGATGGGATAATAATTCAAAACAGTTCTTCAGCCCCTGTTAATTCAGATACAATAAAAACAAGTGCTGGAGCTATTTTCAATATTCCAATCTGCAAAGTAAATCATATAAAAGATGCCATTTATCATTTACAATCCATGAATATTTCTATAATTTCCGCGTCAGAAAAATCAGAAAAAAACATATATGATGTTAATTTAAAAGTTCCTCTAGCCATAATCATGGGGTCAGAACAAAAAGGAATTAACAAGTCTGTAATTAACCTATCCGATGAGTCTGTTAAACTTCCTATGTATGGAAAAATTGAATCACTTAATGTTTCTGTTGCATGTGGAATTTTTCTTTATGAAGTAGTAAGGCAAAGAATCTAAAGTAAAATCGGAATAATTTCTTTAAGACTCTTTACAATAATCACATTTTCTCTTTCGTGCTCATTAGTTTTGTGAAAGTCATAGTATATAGCTTTCATACCTACTCCCAAAGCACCAAGAATATCTGCATTAAAATTATCACCAATCATTATAGAGTTTTTGACTTTTGCGTTTGCTGATGTTAATGCGTGATCAAATATTAATTTATGAGGTTTCTTTACTCCTACATCCTCAGAAATTGTAACGGTCTCAAAATATTGAATCAAGTCTGATTTTTGCAGTTTTCTTTTTTGAACTTCCTTAAAACCATTTGTTATAATATGCATTTTATACTTAGACTTTAACAAATCCAAAACAGTTAAGGTATCTGGTATTAAATGATTGAAATCTGAAAGATGTTCTATATAATCTATTGCAAGCTTATTTATAAGATCATCATTAATGTCATAATTTAACTTTTTAAACGTATCAGAAAGTCTGTAATATCTCAAGTCAGCTTTACTGACTTTGTTCACGCGATACATCTCCCAATATTTTCTATTAATTGGATGATAAAAATTTAAAAATTTAGATACATCAATACTTATATCATTTTTTTTTAGAATCTTAAAAAAGGTTAAATCAGAATTTTTATCAAAGTCCCAAAGGGTGTGATCTAAATCAAAAAATATGTTATCTATTAGTTTCATTTAAGATTTTTTAATCTTATCAATATCTAAACCTCCAAATTTACCAGAGCTCATCATCAACAAAACAGAATTTGATAAGTCAAGATCATATATTTTTTTATTCAGTTTTTTGTAATTATCAATTACAGTCAAAGTAGGATGATTAAATGATCTTATAATCAACTCTGAATCGATAGGCTCAAGTCTTTTGATTCTCATGTTTTTTTCAGAGTAGTAAATATAAGATTCATCTGAGCACTTTAAGGTATCCTTATATTTTTCTAAAAACAATGGATTTAAACTACTATATGTATGAAGTTCAAAAAAAGAAATTAATTTTCGATTTGGAAATTGTTTGCGAACAGCCTCTGTAGTAGCTTTAACTTTACTTGGGGAATGTGCAAAATCTTTAAAGATAATTGTATCTGATGATTTATAAACCAACTCTAGTCTATTACTTGCTCCATTAAAAGAAGTAATTGCATTATAAAAATCATCAGATTCAACTCCTAATGCTTTACAAATATTCAGAGCTCCTGAAATATTTTGAAGATTGTGATCTCCAAAAATTTTGAGTCTATATAATTCATTGTTAAAATTAATAAATGATATACCATCAGTTATTTTATGTTTTGGAATCGAATAAGGAATGTAATTAAGATTACTTTTATTCGAGCTTATAAGTTTTTTTAACTCAGGATCTAGCTCATTGTAAACCAAGGTTCCATTTTTCTCTATAGAATTGATAAATATCTCAAATTGTTTTAAATAATTTTCAAATGTCTTAAACACATTTATATGATCCCATGCGATTCCACTAATTAGAGCAATATGTGGTTTATATAAATGAAATTTTGGTCGTAGATCTAATGCAGAAGATAAATATTCATCACCTTCTAAAACAATATATTTACTTGTATCTGTAAGTTTAACCATAACTTCAAATCCATCTAGTTGAGCACCAACCATATAATCAGATTCAATGTTTAGAGTCCTTAAAACATGTAAAACCAAAGATGTAATAGATGTTTTACCATGGCTACCTCCAATTACAATTCTGATTTTATCCTTCGATTGATTGAAAATAAACTCGGGATAAGAGAAAATTTTTAATCCTATTTTCCTAGCTTTTAATAATTCAGGATTATCATCTTTCGCATGCATTCCAAGAACAACTGCATCAATATCAGAAGAAATTTTATAAGAAAACCATCCTTCTTTTTGAGGAAGTAAATTATATTTTTTAAGTCTTGATCTGGAGGGATCATTAATCACGTCATCACTACCTGTAATACTATAGCCCTTTAATTTTAAAGCTATTGCAAGGTTATGCATCGCTGATCCTCCAATGGCTATAAAGTGAATTTTCATTGCTTAATTAGTTTATCTAATTCCTCTATCTTTTTATTTAAGTTAGGATTTTTTTTCTGATTATTTTCATAAGCTTCCTTTGCTCTCTTAATCAAAAGTTTTGTGTTTGTATTTCCAGCTCTATAATTTGAGTAAGCTAAATAATAATAAACCTCATCCAGGGTAAATCTATCAGCTGATGAATAATTAGATAAGTATGTTTCTAAATATTTAATCGATAACTTATTTATTTTATCATTTTGAGTTGCAAGTAACCTACCAACGACGAAGTTAAAATAATTGAATTCAAACAAACTATTAGTAGAGATAATATAGTTGACTATGTCTGTTTCCAACTCAGTTATCTTATCTTGATTATTTTGAAAACTATAAAAATAATGATACGATATCAGACCATGAATGAATGAAATATTTTGTATTTCATTACAATATATAAGAGCACTTTCCTTATTACCACCTAAAATTTGGGGCAGCTCGGTTAATATTTGGACTAATGCCCATCTACTGTAAATATGCTCATCATCTAATGATGCAGATTTAATTAAATTTCTTTTCGCAGTATTTATTAATGACAATACCCTAAACTTACTTACTACTTCGGAGTACGCAGCCTGTGTGCCTCCAAGTCTATATAAGTAATCTGGGTTATCAGGATCAAGATCAACTAATTTTTCGTAGGAATCGATTGCTAAATCCCATTTTTTTTCTGCAGCATATAACTCCCCAATTTCAATAAGAATTTTTTCATCTTGAGGTTTATTATTATGAATTTGAATTAATGAATCCAAAGAAAATTTTTGAGGAAATAAGCAAGTTTTACAAGCAATAATAAAAAGTATGATGAAATTTAATTTTGAGATTCTGAAAAACATGTTCATTAGTTAAGCATTTCCCAGATTTTATCTTTGAGTTCAATTAGCCCTAAATTTGAAATTGAAGAAATAAATATAAATTCCTCGTCTATTTTTTCTTTTATTTCAAATTCAATTTCTTTTATTAATTCATCATCGAGTAAATCGGATTTTGTTATCGCGATTAGCCTACTTTTGTCTAGCATTTCAGGATTATATTTCTTTAATTCTTTCAGTAAAATCTTATAACTAGTTACTATATCATCAGAATCTGAAGGAATCATAAAAAGAAGATTAGAATTTCTTTCAATATGTCTTAAAAAATAGTGACCTAATCCCTTTCCCTCTGAAGCCCCCTCAATAATCCCAGGAATATCTGCCATTATAAATGTTCTGAAGTCTCTGTATTTAACAATACCTAAGTTTGGCTTTAAAGTAGTAAACTCATAATCAGCAATTTTAGGTTTTGCATCAGTAATGACTGACAGTAGGGTTGACTTTCCCGCATTTGGAAAGCCCACAAGGCCAACATCGGCTAAAACTTTTAATTCTAAGGTTATTTGAATTTCTTGATTTGGTAATCCAGGCTGAGCATACCTTGGGGTTTGATTAGTGGAAGATTTGAAATGCCAATTTCCTCTACCCCCTTTACCACCTTCACAAATTATTCTTTCTTCTCCTTCTTCAGTGATCTCAAAAATCGTTGACTGGTCAGTGGTATTTTTGACAACTGTTCCTAATGGTACATCAATAAAAACATCCTTACCATTCGAACCTGTAATTCTGTTTTTACCTCCGTCATTTCCTTTTTCAGCTTTAAAATGTCTTTTAAACTTTAAATGATACAGGGTCCAAAACTGTGAATTACCTCTTAAAATTATGTGTCCTCCCCTTCCACCATCTCCTCCATCCGGACCACCTTTAGCGACATACTTCTCTCTTCTCAGATGTATAGATCCTTTACCACCTTTTCCAGAGGCGACATTAATTTTAACATAATCAACAAAGTTACCCTCAGTCATATATCAATTATATTTTACTCATTACGTCAATTATCCTAGATGTAATCTCATCAATCTCTCCAACGCCGTTTACTCCATAGTAACAATTTTTTCTTTGGTAATAAGTTTTTAAAATTGCTGTCTTATTGTAATATTCACTAATCCTATTTTCAATAATTTCACGGTTAGAGTCATCAGCTCTACCACTATCTTTTCCTCTTTCCAACAACCTACTAATCAAAATTTCATCGTCGACTTCTAAGGCTATCATTCCAGAAATTGATGTGTTAAAATTCTCTAACAAACTATCCAATGCGTGAGCCTGACTTTCAGTTCTTGGAAAACCATCAAAAATAAAACCATTGACGTGACTATTTTTTTCAACAACATCACTTAACATGTCTATTGTAATTTGATCTGGAACCAATTCTCCTTTGTCCATAAATCCTTTTGCTAACAATCCAAGATCTGTATTATTTTTTATGTTATATCTAAAAACATCACCAGTCGATATATGAAATAAATCATATTCTTGCTTAATAATTTCAGCTTGAGTTCCTTTTCCGGCTCCAGGAGGCCCAAATAACACAATATTTTTCATAAGGTTTATTTATTAAATACAAATATAATCTTTGGGTGGTTTAATTTCTAATCGATTAAATATTAAAATGTATTTTTGCATCAACATTACAACAATGTTAGATTAATGCAATTATTTAGTTCAAATTTCAAATTAGGTATTCTTGGTGGTGGACAACTAGGTAAAATGCTTTTGTATGATGCAAAAAGATACGATTTACACACCAAGGTAATGGATTCAAACAACCAGGCACCATGTGCAAAAATAGCTGATGAATTTATTGTAGGCGACATTACCAACTATCAAGATGTTATAGATTTTGGAAATAAAGTTGATATAATCACTGTTGAAATTGAAAAAATAAACACTGAGGCTTTGCTTGACCTAGAAAAAAAAGGCAAAAAAGTCTATCCCTCTGCAAAAACATTGCAAATAATTCAAAATAAATCAGATCAAAAGGACTTTTATAAAAATAATAATTTACCAACATCAGGATTTAAAAATTATTCAAATTTAGATGAGTTGAAACAAAACTTTAAAAAAGATAATTTTCAATTTCCATTTGTTTGGAAAAGTTCAAAATTTGGATATGATGGAAAAGGAGTAAAAATTATTAAAAATCAAGAAGATCTTAATTTTTCATATGATGATCAGTGTTTAGTTGAAGAAATTGTTTTAATAGAAAAAGAATTATCAGTAATTGTTTCAAGAAACGTTCAGGGAAGTATTAAATGTTTTCCGATTGTTGAAATGGAGTTTAATGAAAAATCTAATCTTGTTGAATATGTTATGTGTCCTGCAAAAATTTCAAGTGATGTCAGAAAAAAAGCAGTTGAAATTGCCATAAAAACAGCTGAAAAATTTAATATGGTTGGTTTACTTGCCGTAGAATTATTTCTTTCCAAGCAAGGAGATATTCTAATCAATGAGGTGGCGCCAAGACCTCATAATTCAGGACATCATACTATTGAGTGCTGTATGACATCTCAGTTTGATCAACATTTAAGAAGTATTTTAGATTTACCTCTTGGTGAAACTGAGTTAATAATCCCAGGCATTATGGTAAATCTAGTTGGAGAAAATATGATTGAAGGAAATGTTATTTATCAAAATATTAATGATATTTTTGATATTCCTGGTGTTTTTGTACATATTTACGGAAAGAAAAAATCAAGATTAAACAGAAAAATGGGGCATATTACAATTGTGAATAAGGATATCGATAAAGCAATTGAAATAGGAAAAAAAATTAAGAAAAAAATAAAAGTAATTTCATGAACAAAGTAGGAATTATTATGGGTAGTAAAAGTGATCTCCCTGTTATGCAAGATGCTATTGATATCCTTAATGAATTTGGAATTGAGTCAGAGGTAAATATTGTATCAGCCCATAGAACACCAGAAAAAATGTTTAAATACGCTAGTGATGCAAGTGACAACGGAATCAAGGTTATAATTGCCGGAGCAGGTGGTGCTGCACATTTACCAGGAATGGTTGCTTCGATAACAACACTACCCGTCATTGGAGTTCCTGTAAAATCAAGAAATTCGATTGATGGCTGGGATTCGGTATTATCGATCTTACAAATGCCTAATGGTGTTCCTGTGGCTACAGTAGCACTTAATGGTGCAAAAAATGCAGGAATTTTAGCAGCTCAAATTATCGGAATATCTGATTCAGAAATCACAAAAAAACTTGTTGACTACAAGAGTCAACTTGAAAAAAAAGTTTACGACTCAGAAAAAAACTTGTAAACCAAATTCAATTAGTAACCACATCATAGGAATAGACTCAACTATAAACGAACTGTAGTATTTATTTTGCTTTTCACTTGATAAATATATCAAGACTCCGGCGACTAAGATTATTAAAGCAGTTGAATTTTTTGAAATTAAATCTTCAGACAAATAATGTATTAATATCATAGGAATAAGAGAAGTTATCAGAATAAAATATCCTATAATCTTAGAATTCTTTGTTTCATAGATGTGTACGATGGTTTTTACGTTATACATGTCCTTGTGTTTATCTCTTATTTCAAAGGGAATCATTTGAGCAGTAACTAAACAAAAGATTAGTAGTGAGTAATAGAACATATTATAGGAGTCCATTATCTCGAAAAACGGTAAAACTACAATCATCATAGTCCAACAAAAAGCAACAGTAAATATTTTTATAATTGGATTACCTCTTAACGTGAATTTTGATATAAACGGCACAGTGTATAAAACCGTTAAAACAGACGTAATTAAGACGGTTATTTGCTTTGAATTAGATAAATCAATAAATAAATAAAATGAAATAAAAAATGCGATAAGTGCCTTTGAAAAAAATAATTTTAAAACAAACAAAATTGGCCTATTTGTTGATATAACACTTTCATAAAATTTAATAAAATTATAAGTGAAAAAAGTGGTGAAAAAAACAAATGAAATATTCTCCCAATCAAAAGGAAATTTATTAATCAATTTTATTGTGATTATATAAGAAATTATACAAAAAGAAACGTGTAAACTAGAGTTTATATAATAATCAAAAAGTAACTTGATTTTTTTTGTTAATAAACCCATAAATGTTGTTCATTATTTATTTTTTAATATATGATAATTGGACGTTATATTATTTAATTTTAATCGATATTTTTTAGAAATGAATACAGAATCTTTTGAAAGAAGACATATTGGACCCACAAAGAATGAAATTAAGCAAATGCTTAGTGTAATTAACGCCAATTCAATTGATGAGTTAATTGATCAAACTATCCCAAAAAGTATAAGAAATGACAAACCTATGCGATTAGATCCCCCGATGTCAGAATCAGACTACTT
>TARA_Y200000002_G_scaffold41315_1_pt1 | contig 16236 bp, 9 predicted proteins | sample TARA_Y200000002 | Tara Oceans TARA_Y200000002 (sample SAMEA2619388) | marine metagenome | biome: marine biome (ENVO:00000447); feature: surface water layer (ENVO:00002042); material: "saline water (ENVO:00002010), including plankton (ENVO:xxxxxxxx)" | depth 5 m | reverse complement strand
ATGACATCAAATGAAGATTTACTAGTTGGTTCAAATTTTCTTGTAGGGAAAAAAAATTTATTGTTCTTCGGTATTTTATTTGGTTTTTTTTGATTTTTATCACTCATCTTGGTTTCCTGGTAATGTGAGGGTCTGAATGGTTACGGTTCTGGTTGGGACGACGCTCAAGAGCATTTTTCGGTGCAAAAGTTTTGGCTTTTTGTAGAGCTTGAGTAAACACGTCAATAGGACCGGGGGTTTCATAGACATGTCTTGCGGGAAAAGATTTTAATTCCTGTTTGTATTCTCTGTTTATTTCTCTCTTCCTGTCATTCTCATTTGTCGTACCTGTCGCTAAGTTAATTTCGTTAATAAAGTCGCCGATTTTTCCAGTATTTTCTGGTAATTTCTTACAGTCGAGAATACCACTTTGCATCATTGAGTTTAATTTTTTTAGTACCTCAACTGCACCATCTTGATCATCTAACCAATTTCTATCATTTAAGAGACCTTTCCTATCATCTTGTATATATAGTTTTCCTAGATTAAGAAGTAAATTTGATAACTCATTCACCTGCCTGGGGTGTAAAAGATGATTAATTACTTTCTCATTTTTCTCTACTAAATTTGCTAATTTATCTAGATTATCAAGATTATCTAGATTACCTAAGTTGCCGCTTTTTTTTCGGAGAGTATATAAATCTCGTAGCTGCTGTGCTATGGAATATTCTTGTTTTGCCATAATTTTATTTAATTCTTGTTATACTTTAATTATAGTACTTATGAAAAATTTTGATATTTTATTAGTATATTAAAATCTTCTTCTTGATTGTTTATGCTCTTGTTCTTTATTTTTATGCTCTTGAACTCGTTTACTAGTTGCCCGGAAGTCTGATGTGTCAATATACGGGAGATTTGAAGAGTTGATAATAGTTGGGCTCCTATTTTTAAGATTGATAATAACATCCTGTGCGGCAGACTCTATCTCATCTTTTGACTTAAATAAATGATGACTGGTTATACTTTTTGAACAATGATTACATACAAGATTAATTGCTTCTTCAATTGCCCTTGGACTACTATTTAAATAATCCTTTTGGATTAGTGATTGCAGAATATGAACTCCTAGCTCAACATAAACTCTGCTTGGCGTAATGCCTTTATGAATATTTTTATAGTAATCTTCATACTCTTTCGGACCATCTCTAAATTTACGCCCCTCTTCTTTTCTTGTATCGTTTCTTTCCGCCATTAGTTTGAGAATTTTTAATGCTTTCGTTTGTTGATCAAGTGATTTTGGTTTAAGAAATGAGTGTGCAGTTGACATTAAAATTAGTTTCTCTGAACGAGCTATATAATCGTAACTGCCAAATAGATAACTCTTTATTCTGGCAAGTAGCTTTTTTCCTGAAATAATCTCGTCATTGTCCTTTATTGAGATACCGTTATCACTTTGGAACTTCATAAACAATCGAAAATTATCATGTTGGCTGCTTGACATAAATATATATCCATTATTATTTATTATAGCTGCAAACAAGCTTTAATAGGAAAATTTATTGTTACTTAACTATAATACCTAAGCTTTTTATCGGATTTTTTTGTGGTATTCCTATTAAGTTTATTATTAACGTCATTAGCACTTGCTCAAGATCTCACTGGATATTGGCTATCATACAAATCCTCAAGTAATGACCCCTCTTCAATTATATATATACAAAAAGCAGAGGATGGTACATTTTATGGCACTGCTGTTGCCGGATTTCATTATGATGGAACGCATTCTGATGCGATATGCTCGCAATGCAGCGATAAAACATCACTTGGAGAATACGGTCTTAAAAAAAATGAGCCCGTTCTAGGTAAAATTATTATGTGGTCATTTGTTCCAAATTACGGTAGGTGGGTTGATGGTAAGTTACTAAGGGTAAAGAATGGAACAATTTATGGATGTGATTTATCTCTTGAGAGTGAAGGAAGAATACTCGCAGTAAAAGTAAAGACAGGTTTTTTCTCCAAAACAGTGAAATGGACAAAAGTTTCAGATAACGCCTATAAACAGTATTGTGCGGGCAAATCCATTGATATGCGTGGAAAGACTTTTACCGCCACATGCAGGGATAAATAGGTGATATAATGAAGCAATATTATACTGATGAGGTTAAATATATTTTTGTATTGATAATATTTTTTGTAATATTATCGTACCTGCTTCTGGTTAATGAATTCTCTTACTCCCTTACTTTTTTATACATAGGTGCGATAGTATCGTTTGCATTATTAATATTTCTTAATCATAAGCTACATAGAAAAAGAGGAAGAATGTTTGCAAGTGATTTTATTTTATTTCCTGTTGAGTTTATTGCTTCTGTATTTGTATTTTTTGGAATCGCAAAAATTGGGTACGATACAATGAATCTAACGGCCCTACAAGAAAAACAAATTGATACTACACTCAGCCAAGTAACTGATAAAATCGTCATTGGAACCTGGGAGTCAGACCCAATGAACTATCCAGAAATCAATCCCCTATACGAAGAGATATTTAGCAAAAGCGTATCAAATAGTGGCAAATTTCTTGATCAAGATCAGTGGAATAGTTTAAATATTCCCGTTAAGTATATCCCCTTTCAAGGCAACGAAAAAGCATGGCACTATAGCGCTAAATTCATTCAGCAAATGGTCAATGTGATCAGGTTGTTTGATCTTGATAATAAATTTGAAATCAATAATAAAGCTGATCTAGAGAGAATTTCCAGTACTCGTTTTGCTGGATGGTTTATGTGCTTCAGAATGTTTATCAGTAGTCCCATCGTGAGAAATGTATGGGAGCAAACGAAGTATACCTATGCAAACCCAGAGTTCACTGCGTGGATTAAATTCTATATCACTGACCCTATTGATAATAATCCTGACTTTTTTAAACAGCAACGCCAAATATGGGATCAAAAGGTGATTAAAGCAATGGTAGCGAAATAGTAATAAATATATCCCCATAACACAATTAACTCAGTAAGCAATGCTATAATTATATTGATAATAAGGATAGAAAAAATGCATGATAATAACCCAAGTGTCCTTGAGCAATTAAGCCAATTTGATTCTCGTAGATATTTATTAACATGGGTAATCTGGATAAAAAATGAATTACGTCTTGGCGCTAATTGTAGAATGGTTCGAGAGCATATACTTAATGAGCTATCAAACAAATCAGTTTTCAACGAAACGCTCACCCAAATGGCATCAAACACAGGGCTGGATAGTGATCTTCATATACATGCCAGTGACTCATCAAATATCCGCTTAGTCAAAAGAGTTCTCAACTCTCTTCGACAAGCAGAGCTATCTTTAAGCCGACTTGATGATGTTAATATTCAAGAAGGACAATCTGCAATTAATATTGTAATGAGCGCAGTGCCCATTTTGTACAAAAGTGTCCACCAAATATTTGATGCGGTCAATGACATCAACAAAAGTGACTTTATCCAAGGAATCATTGGTGATCGAATTGATGGTCTGACGGCAAAGAGCTCTATTTTATTGGGGCGACTAAATCAATACCGTGCTGCAATGGATCAAAGTTACCAAACATTGTGTTTGAAAAAAGACGAAACAGTAACATTGGGTGTAATCAATTCTGACAAGTTTACTGCATCTAGTAATTCCAATGTAGCAACACTATTATCTTCTATTCCTGAGTGTTTAAGATTAATTAATGAAGCACTTAATTCTGAATTAGCCAGGAAAGATACAAGTAAAGACAGCCTGTTAATAGAGAACTATAATGAGATTATTAAGCGCCTTGATAGTATTGACTACTCATCTGGATACGTTGCTAATACATCTGGCATTGTAAGCGTGCTGAAGACCTTAATTACAGCAATATCCGAGTCACACCAATTAACTCACCATGCTAATCCAGCAATCGCGTCTGTGCTTCAAAATTTTCAAACTGAGCTTATGCCCAGTTTAATAAGTGAAGTTTGTGCTCTTGAAGAAAGTCTTTTGTTAAAGAGAAATGTTCTTCTAGAACCAACAATGACAACAATTAACACCATTAATAGCGTGCTTTCACAATCATTATCATCAAGCTCTAAACTTGAACGAGAGTCAGGGTCAATTATTGATGGGGTAAGGACTGTCAATCGTTTTATTGGCGCACATATTGAAAATAAAAAGACTGATTTAAAAGAACGCTACAGTGAGACGAATGATGAATTGATTTATGACAGACTTCATGATGTATTAAAAATGGATGAGAAAAAATATTTTGATGACTACACCAAAGCAAATAAAGTTCATCTTGCAACTACTCGCTTTTTTGCAATTCTCAGTAAAAACGATACGGTCCTTTCTGGAATAAATACAGGAGGAGAAATCAGTAAATTATCGCCTGAGGATAAGCTTGAACTGTCAATGTTATACCAATATGTAAGACCGCATATGTTAAGAGAGTTTGGTAACGAAATTGATGAGTATTTACTAATATCACTCTCTCCTAACCTTGAAGATACGTATAAATTAATAAGACAACATGTACCAGAGGAAAGTCTTGATATAATATCGAATTATTGCAGCATGATACGTAGTTACGATATCTCAAATAAATCACAACTACCAAAAATGCCACAAATAAAAAACATGAAAATTCCCATAGAGACTATATGCCTGTATATCGATAACTTGAGAAGTGAGGATGTATCACAGCTTAAAATCAAGATTGATAGTAAAGAGCAGATAGCTGAGCAGTACCCATTGATGCGTATTCTTCAAATGGCTGGCAATTTTATCCAGCACACTAGTAAAATAAGCACAATGGTAGCTGATCAAGGTCGTGTGCTTAAAAGGACACAACAGGATCTTGTTGATGCCACAGGTAAACTCCTCCAGCAAGACACCCGGATAAGATCATTATACAAAGATTATGAACAAATATTTCTAAACCAATTAGACACAATTGCTCAATCTGTCGAAATTCCAAAATTAGTCAAATATAAAAGTGTTGATGAATATGCATCTTATCTATTTGATACTCTAGAAGAGCAGGTTTCAGAAAAACCACACAATGATAATGAAACAAAAGGGATGCGGAAAAAAATCAACAAAGCACTTCTTGAGATATCGGGAACATTACTGACCTATAAAAAAGCAATAAAACGTATCTCACTCAATGAAACTCAAGTTCAAGGTGCGCAACTTTTTTCAGACATACAAAATCTTCGTCAATCTATGATGTCACTGGATCAAATGGTTAAATTAAAAGACCATTCCAGTGATTCATTATTTGCTGCAATTTCCCCTCTGCAAGCGATGGATCATTTAAAATTTGATAACTATAGGAGTTTACTGAACTATAAAGACGATCCGCTTACAGATGAACAATTCCATGATGCAATGATGCTAAAAGGTGAAATAGAAGAAAAAATGACTACTCTAGAAGAAAAAGTGCAATTAGAAATAGAGCAAGATTTTCTCACAGAGTATAAATACATCGATATAAATAACTTCCGTAATGAAAATTTCAAAGTCGATAGCGATCATACTATTTTTAGGCGTCTATCTAACCTAAATTTGTCTAGAAAAATGAACGACTTTATTGAGAAAAAATTTAAACCTTTCGTTACAGAAAATGTCATAGATCCCGTTGCACTTGAAATAATTGGTCATAAGAAAACTTATGAGACACTATATGAAAGTGATCCAATTAGTGCAAATTATCAGCGTGCGTTACTGGCATTTGAGCAAATTAGAGATGGTCTTCAAAGTGTAGAACAATACAAGCACTATGAAAGTGCTCAAACCATAGATGTTAAATCATACTTTGTAATAAAAGTGATTTACTCTCTATTTAGTAGCATTAACTCTGGATTAATCCATCTCAATGAGATAAAAAGCTCACCAGGTGTGTCTAATATTGTCAGTGCAGCAAAAGAACTTTTGCACCCCTTAAATGGACTACCATTTATACAGTCAAATCTGTTAGATGCGCCGCAGGAGGAACAGGTCCAGCAAGATATTGTTAGCCGATGGCAGCATCAATTGAGTATTGTTGAAAGTGTGCAGCGTGGTGTTATTCCAATGATTGAAAATACTACTACACCAAAAGCAATCATTGAACCGCCCGTACTCAAAGTCGAGAACCATTCCGAGATAACGATAACAGATCTCATGAGTATGGATCTAGCAACACAAATGGCGATTGTAGAGTCTTTACCAGCAGATAAAATAGTTGATCTTTTATTTGCATTACCAGTTCATCTTGGATCAAAGCAGATTGGTAATAGGGAAAATGTGGAATTAGCTCTAAGCACTATTAAAAATATAACTGACAATAAAGTGACCGCAGTGTCTGACAAAACCTCATTACTGAAATTAAAAAATGGTTTGAATGAAATTATATTATGTATGATCGATGTGAAAAATATCTCTGTAGAGAGGTTTAATGAGGCGGTTGATACTATGACACAAGGGCTTAGTCATCTGAGCGATATTACTCAAATTGAACTGGGGCTGAAGCCCCGCTCTGATGTCACAAATTTATTTAACACTGTCAGTGATATCCTTTATAAGTGCATTGAAAATACCAAGGGCATCGATAGAGGAACCGTTTTAATCTTGCAGTCAAAAATAAATATTCACGAAAAACGAGAGCAATATTTAAAGAACGAGATTATGAAATATAACGAAGAAGATCTTGCCTCTGACGTAGCACTTATCAACCGTGCCTATTCACAGCTTGAAGAAACACATGACTTTATTAGTGAAGAGGAGAAGATAACCTTTTTAAGATCATACGAATTATTACAGCCATACCTATACCAGATCGACATGCTTTATGATATTGATTTATATACAAGGGAACTGCAAACAAGAGAGGATTTTCAGTTAAAGAAGCTGGACCTTATAGAAAGTAGAGTAAAAATCAATCAGTTAATCGACTCAAAATTACGCGGCAATGAGATTAAATCTAAAATATGTCAATCAATGATCAATGAAATATCTCAACTGAATACCGCAAATAAAGAAAAGGCGTATGCGGGTAAAATGCAGTATATTGAAAGAGAAATAAATCGTAAGTTGGCTGGTATAAATCCTGCAAATACAGCTGCTGGGGCTATCATTGGAGCTGAAAAACAAAAAGTTATTGCAAGAGCCGTTAAAAAAGCAAGAGAGGAATCGTTATTAGCTCCCAATAATATTGAAGATATAACCCATAATGTTGTTAAAGAATCAAATGTAGAGATAGGTAAACTGTTTGAGCTTAACAGAAAATATAATGGTCTGGCTAAAAAAATCACAGCGTCCAGAATGCCCTCAAACCATCTGGTAATGAATCAATATAATGCGGTCATCGATACTTTAAACAATGAACTTGGAAACAACAATTCAACCGATGAGCTTGAATTGTCTATTGAACACGTTAAAAAGAAACTGGATGAGCATTCTTATTCAGACCTTTCATACAAGTGTGAGATGCTTTTGTATATCGATTTACTCAAAGAACGTGTCAATGTATTTTGTCAGACGCTTGATCAGAGTAACAAAGAGGATATTAATGACCTGCAAAAGCTGATGAGTAAGCTCGATAGCTGGGCAGTCAGTATTAACTCAAGTAAAAAGCTTGCTACTATATTTCCAGAACTCCTTGGTGAGATGAATATTATTCTGAATTCTAAAACCACTAATTTAGAATATATCGGTCTAATGATCAGACGAATGATCGAAATTATAGCAGAATGGTTTTCCCATACCAAATCATCAGACAAAACACGAGATGAGCTACTATCAAGTCTTAAAAACATACGTGAAAAAGATATAGGACCGGATAAAACACTACAAGAGAAGCGAAGAGACATTTTCTTAACACATAAAAAATATGTTAAAAAATTAAGCAAAAGGCCCGATTATCTTCCTGTTAAAAGGCGCCCATAGAGTTGTAAATCTCTATGATGCACTTATCAATTAATTGTTCAATGACAATAGGCTCAACATTCGTATATTGATTAAGAGATGTGAATTGCAGTGGAAGATCTTTTTGAGAGACATTGACCCCTACGCTTAATGTGAGATAGGTATCCCCTGCAATGCTCTCCTGATGGGCAATAACGCCCATAAATTTTCGCTCTTCTAATAATAAATCATTTGGCTGCTTAATTCTTACATCTAACTTAAAGCATGATAATTCCCTTACAACAACATCTAGTAAGCGCCTTAGCGGTGACTGTCTACAAATACCATTGATTAAGAATTGATAAGATAAGTATAATCCACCATCCTCTGATATCCAGTGCCTACCATGGCTTCCCCTACCCATTGTTTGCCTAAGAGCAATGTATTTGAATATATACCCAGGTGTTGGAAATGGAGATTGGGAAGACCAGGTAATGGTCGAGTCAACTACCGGTTTATAAAAAAGACAAAACAGAAGATTTACTCACAGCCATAAAGGGAGCCCAAAGGAAGTTTAGTTGGAATGTCGATAGTAAAACAGCTTCCAAGGCCCGGCGTAGAATCAACTCTAATATCACCACCCATTGTATCGACCAGGCATTTAACAAGGCGAAGGCCGAGTCCAGAGTTAAGCGTAGACTCTCCTTTATAGGAAGGCGTCACTTTAGAAAATTCCTGAAAAATATAAGCAAGATTGTCTTTTTTTATCCCAATACCTGAATCCTTTACACTTATACGCAATAGCGCATCACGCATCTTAACCTTATCGAGTATCACCTCAGCGGTAACATTTATACTTCCATCTTCTGTAAACTTAACCGCGTTGCTAACAAGATTAACAAGCACTCTGTGAAGTTTGGATTTATCCACAATAATCTGAGTATTCTTAGGTTTAATCTCGTAGGAAATTTCAAGCGATTTTGCAAGAACAGCAGGACGCTCAATATCAATGACATCTGTTAGTAAATGCTCAATATCAGTGATCTCAGGAAATGAGTCATTATCTTGGTTGTGCTTATGAAATTCAACCATTGACTCGCAATAAGAGAGAAGTTTTTGCGCTGACTTAGCAATATCTGACGTTGCACTATGAATATCTGACATATCATTACTCTTCAATGATAGAATGATCTCACTTAATCCAATTATCCCGGCTAGTGGTGTTCTGATATCATGCTGCATATTAAGGATAAAATCAGATAAAACCTTTTGAGAAAAGTTACGCTCACTGTTTGCTTTCTCAAAATTCTTTTTAAGACGATAGTTCTCAGTATTATCGATATATATACCGATAAGACCTGTATCACTATCGTTAAGTTTGTATGGTATTTTATCTACTTTAACGATTCTCTTCTCACCATCTTTCGCTGTATGCCACTCTTCAAAACCAAGAATCGGATTACCATTCTTTATAACTTTCACATCATCTCTGATGTACTTTTCTGCACTGTTTCTCCATGGCATTTCACGATCAGTACTTCCAACTATATCAGCAGGAGAATTCTTTTTAGCAGAGAGTGCAAATGACTGATTACAACCGAGAAACTTTGAATTAGAGTCCTTCCAGAAAATGTACTGTGGAAGATTGTTTACAATAGTCTGTAAGAGCTCCTTTGAATAGTGAACTTCTTTCTCAAGTCTATTTTCATTTGTTACATTCTGTGCGCAAAGTAGGTATAAGCCCTGGCTCGAGTGAGGAAGTATTTTTAAAGCGTATATTGCATCCCCCTCTTCAATATTCTCAGATACGCTAACGCCTTGCATCAATCGTCTGATAATTAGGTGATCAATATTCGTCTCTGAAAGTGAGGTAATTTTCCTGCCAGATGAAAAAACAGAATCGAACATTGTATTAGATAGTATAATATTAAAATTATACTCTACTAATGCGAGAGGAACTGGCAAAGTCTGGATTACAGACTCAGCTTGTATGTCGTTATGCTGATCGTTGATACTCATTTTAGTGACAAAAAGCTCGCTCATGATTAGTGATTATAGCGGTTATTGACATTATCTGCACTATCAGCACGCTTGTATGTACGACTTGGTGACTGAGATATTGCAATATTGCTATGAGGGCTATTTGATGTATCACCCTTATCAAAACTACTAGATGACCGAGCCTTATCAACAAGACGGAACTCATCAAGCACATTTGAGTAATTTGAACGCGCCTTTGACCGAGACTCACAAAAATCACGGAAATCAATAAGCACATTAGAGTAATTTAAAAACACATTTATAAAATTGTCAATTTGATGAGAAATAATATCAATAAGAGGCTTACCAGTTATAAACCCATCTGATCTACCATAAAAGTAGGAAAAGATTCTGTTTTGCATAATCCTCACAAGTAGGCTCGTTGGAGGTACTAAAAAATGGGTATTTACAATATTATCTACAAAGCCTGGTAGCATCTTTGTCAATACAGACTGATACTCCTTATGCTTTTCAGAAGCTGCAAGCGCTTTATCTGCATTAATAGAGGCATGCCAGAACTTATAACAAGGAACAGTTATCGCTCCAAGGCTGGGCTCACCAGGCTCTTCAAGGTTGCATTTATGTGCTGATGAATCTTTACTTGATATCCACTCAGCAGCTGAGCCACTTTCTCCATTAGATATAGGACGTATCACAGCACCATAAAGCACTTTATCAAAACCAAAATTATTTATGCGATTTAAGTGGCTAGCGTCTCTTAACGCATGAATTTTATTAAGCTCATAAAAGAGAATATCAAATAACCTAATAGAGTCCTCATTGTGTCCTGGCTTATCTGACTGAAATACAGAATGGGATATATCTGGAATAAACGTTGATGCAGCCTGAGATATACGCAGTCCAAAAACTGTATCGAAGACTTTTTTAATATATAGGTTATGTTTCTCGTTGTGCTTGATAGTTCCATTTATCCCAGAAAAATACTTAATCGTGTGTTTCATATCCTCTGGTATTCTCTCATCATTAATGAAATCAGTTATCGTAGCAGCTCTTAACTCGTAACTAGCATCTCTTAACTCGTCATCTGCTTTACTTAGCTCGTCATCTGCTTTACTTAGCTCGTCATCTGACATGGTGTTGTCTTTAACCTCAATGAATACCACATCGAATAGTGAATCCACAACATTTTTTGAAAACGACATGAGTGTTTCATCTGTTATATCAGACATTATCAGGTGTATGTAATCTGCATAACGAAGTATCCATTCTTTTGTTGGCTTATGTGTAAATTTACAAAGATATGGGTAGTCTATGCTATGAACACCACGTGAAGCTTCTGTTTTAAATTTATCAGGAATATGAGAGAACCTCTCAGAAGCATCAATTTCTATATTCTGATCGATCTCATATATCAATGAAAAGAAGTCAGATATGATCATTGCCCAGTACATTTGGATTAATCTCATATCAATGTGTTTATTTAATCCAGAGAAATTTTTATCAATGTGGTCTCTTTGGAGCTTAAGCGAACCGGACATTTGAAGTGATGGTGATGAGTTATCATCCTTGCCTCTTTTAGTAATATCAGGGATCACAGGTGTTCTACGGAACAAGATAATATCAGAGTATATAGCAGACCAAGTTCTTATGAAATTCATATTACTTAGCTTGTATGAGTTCTCAATATTGATACTATCCATCATCAACTTTATGCTTTGATCCCATGGTGAATCACCAAGATTTGCATTTGTTACAAATTCTGCAGTACAAAACTTTTTGAGACATGAGCTATGAGGACCCTGGACGAAAGTAACTGACTGTCTACGACCTGTTTGAAGAAGAACTGCAAACTTTCTACGATCATTTTTTGTGTGCAAGCTCCAAATTAGATCTTTTGTTTGTGGTTCTAGTGAGTTATCTTGTGTGCTGCTGCTTATCTCTGAACTAACCTCATCGTGTGAACTCGGACTCTGAGGATCAGTGGAGCTGGAGTCATTATTTGAGTACTCTGAGTCAGAAATTGTATTTCTTACACCTTCCATGGGGGGGAAATTGCGTTGTGGAGGTGAATAAATCTCTTTATCTGTTGTTGTTGATTCTGGTGTACGATTTTCTTGATATGAGCTGTTTTTCTTAGAATTTTTAGGTGTACTAAAAGAATTATTGCCAGATGATGGTTGCTCATCACAGGAGTCGCGATCTGTATCATAAGATCCTTCTATAGTGTCTGTGTCTGTAATGTCTGAATAGTCAGAACTATTAAGTGCTCGCTTGTCAGAAGAAGTACTATTATCTGAAGGTATCCACTTACTTGAGAGATCAGAATTGTGCGCAATGCGATCAATGCCTTCATAAGCTGATATAATAACTTGTTTACAGGCATTAATAGTTGGTTCAGTAGTCTTTGTTTTAGAATCATACTTTAAGCCAAAAATAAGCTTAAAACCTTCACAGAGCAAGTCACTATTATTAGGTTCATGATCTACGTCTGTTGAAGGTACAGTCTCCATTAATTGTTCAGCAGTGTCCGCAATTAATTCCTCGAAGCCGTTACCAGAAATTTTATCAAGAAAACCAGTGATATCTTTCTTTGTTTGATATGAGGAACTGTCTTGATCGTTCGATTTAAGTGAATAAACAAAGTCTCTAAAGGCTGATTTAACAATGGCCTTAAGAGTAGCATTAGCATGTACACGGCGGTCAACCGAGCTATCAGGTTGGCCGATTATAAAAGCCGTAACGGGCTTTATACTATGAACCCAGTGCTGCAGGCTTATGTTTAGCTTTCCTTGCTTCTCCATATTTGAAAAATGATCATTGTATTTTTCTATCAGCTTATCAAGTTTAAGTACACCATCCTCAGGAGATCGCAGAACCTTGTAAACATCCTCTTTGTTAAAGAGATTAGGAGAGCTCTCTAGTAAGTCATCAACCTCTGAATCAGTTAAAACACGTTGATTTTTGTACTCTCGTAACAATTTATTTGCATCATTCTCAAGTTCTGAACAATCTCGATGTAGTGGTAATTCTATAGTGGAAACCTCCCTGGCAGCGTTCCATTTCGTATCAATTAACTCCTTTATTAGTGAATCCTTGAATTCTTCTAATGTACTGGCTTCACTATCAATCTTAATTTTCATGTGAACTTTATTGTCAGAATCAAAGAGTTGGTTTGCTTCGTCTTCAAGTCCTAGCATACCCTCATCCAAACTGAAATATAATGAAACAGGACCTTCATTACGGGTATGATATTTATTATGATCGTTTTCATCTGAATTTGATGTATCAACTATCTTAACGCATTCAGGCATTTTTTTAAGCTTCTCAGATGCCCAACTTGATAGTGATGTAGAATAAACTGCAACAAGATCTTCCGGGGAGTATAAAGAAATGTCTTCTTTTAGGACAACATAGTAACATTCGTCATCATCTGTCTTAACTTTTTTTCCTGATAGTAAAGATTTGGTGTCATCAAAGTTATAACCACCAAAAACGACACTATCATCTTTCCATACTCGTTTAAATTCTTTGAGCCCTAACTTAAAATAATCTCTTGTTGCACAGTCAGGATAATGACCGCCATCAGAGATTCTTCTTGCCATGGCTTTGCTAGCACCGTTAAACAATTTACTTGATTGGTCGATTAGTTTAACATTCTGGGTGTCTGGTGTAGAAAGAAGCTTTCTAACAATCTCAGAGCCTTGTATGCCACCTCCGATCACTACAACATCAGCTAGGTTGGCATTATCTCTAGGTTTCCCATTTTTACGCATAATAAATACCATTAGGGTCACCTCAATATAAACACAAAACAACCACTTCGTGCTATAGTAGCCAACACCCTCCTGAGCATATTACCTACAGATATTAATAAATTATGTGTAAATTTGTATTAATTACATTATTATTGACCGCATACAAAAGCGGCTAAAGATGTTATACCCGCATGATTATTTTGATTTTTATAGTGAATCTCTTTTGCTGAATCTGCGTTTATTGACTCAGATTTTTGCGCGTTATTTACTCTCTCGATAGAGTCTATGTAGACAGAAGATTCCACATATGCCCCAGAGACAGCAAATGCATATAAAAGGGGGACACTTAGTGGCAGTAACATTTTTATTTCGTATGCAGCGCAGTATCCTGCAAGAGCAGTAACTATAACAACAGCAATCCTATCAAGCGTTAGCGATGAAGTGATAGTATGATATAATTCACGGAAACGTTGTCTATCAATAGTGGCGATCTCAGAATCAATGAAATATGGCACAACGAGTCTCAGCGATAGATAGGTAGCTAGACATGTTAGCCAGTTGAAGTAGGTTAACCCTATCATCGATACAATAAATAATGAACTGATCACAAATCGACTGAAAGACTGCTTTCCCCCTACAGGCATCTCGTTAGCAAGGTCTGTCCCTACAACCGCCTCAAAATCCTGCATCGCCTCAGCAATAGTCAGAGTAAATAATAGGAATATAGCCTGCGTCTGCGCGCTAATCGCAAAAGGCAGTGATAGTGGGCTTCTTAAAATGCCGGCAGCTGGCAAGAAGCTCTCTGCTAAAAAATGCAGTGATGTCAACACAAATGCAATCATGCGGTCAACGATTCGCGATATAAATCGCAGCACAGCAAAAAAGTGATTTCCCTTCATAACCCCTTGCGTCATCTCATTCCAGTAAGATATGAGATAATTCTTATTAACCTTAAATAAAGCGATTAAGCTGATAATTACAATTTGTATATTATATATTAAGGGAATTGTAACCGGCATGACTCCTAGATAGCTTCCTAGACACCAGACGGTGCCAATATAGAAGATGCAGACCCATAATAATTCGTGCCCACGCGATGCCTGACTCAGCTTTTGGATCAATTCAAGCGCGTTCCTCAACAGTAGTAGCCCAAATCCAAGTGACGCGATACCGCTGAATAACTTACCAAAGATAACTAACGAAGAGCCCGCTGGAATATTCAGCGCATAATAAAATTCAGGATAAATTGCTAAAGCTGATAAAATAAACAAAATAAAAATAGAAAGCGTCTGCATTATATTTGTATTTTTTAGCGACTGAGATATATCACTCCAGCAACCAGAAGAGACACGATACAATATATAGAAACTGATATTAAATGCGATAAGCAAGACAGTAAAAGGCAGATTCATCGAAGCCAGCACCGATACATATACCATCGAGAGAGCTGATGCTGATGCGGCCGAAAGCGCTATATTTAAGTAGTGTGACAAATTTTCCATATCGCTAAATGAGAATTACTTTCATTTAGATGGTATTAAATCTACCATCATGAAGCAAGGCAATTTCTTGACTATTCATTATTCACATTATTTATCATTGAATTAGATGTTAATATGAACAAAGCCATCATATTAGTAACCAACATGAGTCCATTAAATAAGTCCGCAATTTCCCATACAAAATGAAGATCAAGCATTGCTCCAACAAAAATCCCAAGCAGCCATATCAATCGGTAAATGCTTAAAACCCACTCTTTAAAAAAACATAAAATCACTACTTCCGTGTAATAACCCCAACTAAGAATCGTTGATAGCGCAAACAAAACCAAACACACCATAACAATAGAAAATCCTACCGGCCCGATAAATTGTACAATTGCAGAGGCGGTCAGCACCGAGCCAGTTTGCCCATCCATCCACTGACCACTCAATAGAACAACTAGACCGGTCAGTGTGCAAACAATAAAAGTATCAATACACGTACCCACGATAGCAATATAAGACTGCCTAACAGGCAAATGTGTATCAACAGAGGCGTGAGCAATTGCCGCACTGCCCATCCCTGCTTCATTGGCAAATATTCCGCGTGATAAGCCATAATGCATGGCCGCCCAAATACTCGCACCAGCAAACCCTTTGGTGGCCCCTTGTCCATTAAAAGCGGAATGAATAACCAAACTCAGCACATCTGGCAATTGCTTAATATTCAGTAGAAGGATTCCCACCGTCACAGAAAAATAAATGACGATCATAACAGGTACCAAAAATGCACATAAGACAGCAATTCGCTGAATACCACCATAAACTACTAAGCCAACCACCATAACTAAAAGCATGCCGGTCAAATATTCAGGACAATTAATGGCTACTTTGGCAGCACTTGCAACAGAATTAGATTGAACCATAGAGCCTATCCCAAGGCCTGATCCACATACAAAGAGCATATAAGCCATACCAAGATATAAACCAAACTTCCCTTTAAAGGCTTGCTGAATATAATAAGATGGACCGCCAACATAACCCTCTTTGTTTTTAATATGGTATCTAACTGCACACCATGTTTCAGCATACTTTATTGCCAAAGCAAGCAAACCCATCATCCAAATAAA
>TARA_Y200000002_G_scaffold152967_1_pt1 | contig 16290 bp, 13 predicted proteins | sample TARA_Y200000002 | Tara Oceans TARA_Y200000002 (sample SAMEA2619388) | marine metagenome | biome: marine biome (ENVO:00000447); feature: surface water layer (ENVO:00002042); material: "saline water (ENVO:00002010), including plankton (ENVO:xxxxxxxx)" | depth 5 m | reverse complement strand
ATTGTGCCAATTTTTATTTTTACCTTTATTGTTAATTATTTTATGTAAAATTTTTTTTATTTTTATTAAGGAATAACTTGGAATTATGTTTTCTTTATAGATTAGAACTGTACATATGTACGATTTTTACTGTATATTGATTTTATGAAAATAGGGTCTCCCAAAGAGATAAAAAATAATGAATACAGAATAGGTTTGAATCCTTCCTCTGTTAAAGTATTGATTGAGGATGGCCATGAGGTTTTCATTGAGACCAATGGAGGCGAAGGCATAGGCTGTTCTGATGAGGATTACATTAGAGTAGGTGCAAAGATTACTTCTGCTGAGGAACTGTTTACTTCCTCTGAGCTCATTGTGAAGGTTAAAGAACCTGTGGCTCAGGAATTATGCTGTTTGAATAAAGATCATATATTGTTCACTTATCTGCATCTTGCAGGCAATGAAGCAAATGCTGTTGCGCTAGCAAAAACTGGTGTGACAGCTCTTGCTTACGAAACGGTAACTTCTGATCTCGAACCTCTTCCTCTGTTGTCACCAATGAGTGAGATTGCTGGGCAATTAGCGTTTGTAGTTGGTTCTAACTATCTTCTAAAACATAATAAGGGTATGGGAAAATTATTAGGTTATTCCGATGAGATTGACGCAGCGACTGTTACAGTTGTCGGGGCTGGAGCAGCAGGAAAACAAGCAATTCAAAAGGCAGTTGCCAGTGGATCGAATGTAAAAATTATTGATTTATCAGAAGAGAAACTTGCTAAACTTGAGTCTGAATTTGGATCAAGCAATATTAATTACATATTATCTTCTCCTAGAGCTATTTTTGAAGCCGTAAAAACAACTGATCTTTTAATTGGTGCAGTTTATGTAATCGGTAAAACTGCTCCCAAGGTTTTTACTCAGGATATGATTAAAGCTATGAAGCCTGGCAGTGTTTTTGTAGATATTTCAATTGATCAAGGAGGTTGTAGTGAGACAAGTAAACCAACTACTCACGATAATCCAATTTATGTATATGAAGATGTAATTCATTATTGTGTAACCAATATGCCTGGATCGGTCCCAGTGACATCAACCAACGCCCTTAATACAGTAACTCTTCCCTATATAAGAAATATAGCAAACAATGGGTTAAAGGATGCACTTCAAAATGATCCAGGATTGAGAGGAGGCCTTAATATTCAGGATGGCAAGATTGTTCATCAGTCTGTTATTGACTCCTTAGAAATTGATTAAATTTGTGGTATGTCAAAAATTTTAAGATTTAAATCTTAGTTATAAATATGAATGAGCTTGATGCAACAATATGGAAAAATGAAGATGAATATGGCGATTGGATGGTTGAATTTGTGCCATGCAAAAAAGGACCTGACTATTCAGAAGAAAAGTTTAAGAATCTAATCGAGCGTTGGAACAAAAAGATGGATAAAGAGGGTTTTGATGTCCTCATGGCTATTTCTTTGATCCCTGTGTCCCCAAATAATGATTATGACATGCTGTGGCAGCAAGAATTTTGGACTAAAGATAGAAATAAGTTTTGGCAAGAATGGAAAAAATTTCACGAAACAAAATGGAACCAAGAAAATAACTCAGTTCTGGTTTGTGAGACAGATAGAATTTTAGATTATAAGGCGAGCATAAGAGGAAAAATTCTCCCTTTTGATGAAAACAAATATTATCAGGAGTTTAGATATTGTAACTACAAAGATGGCTGCGATGCTTCCGACTTACTGTTATTTGAAGAAATGTTCCAAGATGAAATTAAAAAATTAGATATTAAGGGACCCAGCCTTTCAGCATTATTTAGACCTTTATCAGAACACATTAAAAGTGGTTATGATTTTGTCTGGCACTATTGTTTTGATAGCATTGAAAATCAAAATAGTGTTTCTGAAATATTGAATGATGGTATGAGTAAATTTGTTGCTTTTGATCTTATCTCGCATGTAGCACAGAAAATTCGATAGCATAAAATCTTCTAGAATTATTATTAATCAAGCTTTTTACTTAAAAAAAGTACATCTGTACTGGACATTTGTACGGATTTGTGTATTTAATAGATTTAGACATTATTCATTATTATGGGGAGCTAATATGACGTTGTTTAAAAAATTATTTGTTATTACTTTAACTTTACCTTTCATTTCTCTTGCAAACCTCAGTTTTGCTCAAGATACCAGTCTTGAGGAAGTGGTTATTACCGCTACTTTCAGAGAAACTAATGCTATGGAAACGCCTTTATCTATTGATGCAATAAGCGAGGATTCAATGGAGCAACTAGGCGCAGAAAGTCTTGAGGATTTATTCAGATCTTCTGCAGGCTTAAACTTGTTTACTGATGGTATTGGTAGAAGCAGAATAATTATAAGGGGTATCAATTCACAAGACATTGCATATCCAGGCGCTCAAATGGGTGCCACTACTGGTGTGTACATAGACGATGTACCTATAACATCTGGTATTTCTGGTTCTTATGGAAGCGCAGGTGACACGTTTGATCTTAATCGTGTTGAGGTGCTAAAAGGACCGCAAGGAACCTTATTCGGTGAAGCCTCTCAGGGTGGAACAATCAGGTATATATACAACAAACCAAACACAACTGAATATGAAGCAAAAGCAAAATTAAAATATGCAACAGGAGATGACTCTGGAGATTCCACTAGAATAGATGCTTTGGTAAATATTCCATTTGAAAATGGAGCAGTAAGATTATCTGGGTATTCATCAACAGTTGGTGGTTTTATTGATTATAAAACTGCAACTAAAGATAAAGAGGATTGGAATGAAGGCGACATGTCAGGCGGAAGATTTTCTGTTCTTTTCGAGAGCGGTAACCTCACTACTCAATTCTCAAGTACCTTTGCAAAAAACGAACAGGATGGTTACAACTGGTCCTATGCAACTCCAGATGCTGCTAACCCTTACTTGGATAATAGATCTTTAATTCTTCCATATTCTGCTGCTGAATCTCTTTATGTAGGTACTGCAGCTCCAGCTGCCGACTATTTTGTTTATGACACAGCCAGCAACTCCTCTATTAACGTAGGAAGTAATGTAAAGCCTGGAAATGAAGAAGAATACAATGTTAATTCCCTAAGATTTGATCTAGATACTGATAATGGAACTTTAACTTCTATTACATCCATGATGGAAAGAGATGTTGCACGAAGGACACCCTTTAATGAGGAAAGAAGATTTGTTCTAGACATATATGTTAATGGCCTTACGCTTAACTTTGGCGAAGGCGTTTTTAGTGCAGACGGATGGGCTAATTGCTTTATCCCATGTAATGATGTTGCTATATCTGGACCACAGAATGCTTCTTTTACAAACATTTTTGCTGCACCTTTTCCAGATGGAAGATCTATATCTAATTCAGTCGGTATTGTCACTTCAGAGTCAGAGCAATTAACTCAGGAATTTCGATATAGTGCAGAACCTACAGAGAATTTATTTTACGTCGTAGGATTATTTTTTAAAGACTCTGAAGAAAATAGAGATGCAACCTTCCCTCAGTCATATTTCACACCAGCTAGAGCAGCGCTTGGAGCTGCCACGGTTGATAGTAGGGGCAATCCTATTTGTTCACTAAATTGTGGAATGAAAGCAGACTTTGAGAGCCCTAATAGTGATATAGAAGATACATCTTTATACGGTGAATTAACTTATCAGATGGATGAAAATTGGGCGATTACTGCAGGAGTGAGGTTTTCTGATCTTAGTAAAACCATTGTTGTGGGCGATAGTACAGATGAGTTTAGTGAAAATGCTACAACGCCTAAATTGAATATTTCATGGTCTGATGATAATAATTTACTTTATCTTAATTATTCCTCTGGTATAAAAATGGGTGGTTCAAATGGAGCGCCCCTGTGGAATAAATCCAGATGGATTGCGCAAAATGCTGTTGCTCCCGGTACACACAGCGCTGCAAAGCTTGCATATGCAGATACAGTTACTCAATATGATTCAGATGAATTAACTAACTTAGAACTGGGTTACAAAGGCACTCTTGTTGATGGGAAGCTTGACTTGACGGCTGCAATCTATCAACAAGAAATTGATGATGTGGCTATTCATGTATCTGATTATGCTTTAGATACTGTCGGTGGTGTATATATTGCTAATGCTGGAGAAGCTTCTTCAGATGGTTATGAGCTTGCACTTTCTTACAACGTATCTGATAACATTACTTTATCAGCATTTGTAACTGACACTGATGCGACCCTAGATAGTGGCTTTAATGGATTTGGTGGGGGAGCTTTAGTGGCTGCTGGTAACAAGATGGCTAACGCACCCGAAGAGACTTCTGGTTTTAGTATTGATGCATCACATGAGCTAGGCAATGGCTTGTCAGGAAGATTCTTTGCTAACTATTCCACTGTTGGTGATAGGTTTGGTGACTCAGCCAATGAATATGCATTGGAGGAGTACTCAGTTACGAATCTGAGGTATACCGTTGATAGCAATGCAGGCTGGAGAGCTGCATTGTTTGTAAATAATGCAACGGACGAAGTCTATGTAACTTACGTTGACGATGTATCTTATGGTTTTGGTACATTGGGTAGACAATACGGAAGACCAATGGAAATGGGCGTAAGTCTAATTTGGGATTTTAACTAAAAAAAAGTTGAGTTTAAAAAACCCGGACTTGAAAGAGCCCGGGTTTTTTTATATCTACTACATAAAAGTAATTTATTTATTTATAAATTAAATTAGACTAAAAATATGAAGATAGAAACAAATAGTGGAATTGTTCTAGGAAAACTAGAAAATGAGATTTTCTCATTTAAAGGCATACCTTATGCTGAACCTCCAATTGGTAAAAATAGATGGCTTCCCACAAAACCTATAACCCCTTGGTCTGAAGTAAAGGACTGCACTGATTATGGCCCTATCTCACCGCAGAATGACACAGTTTATGACAATGAAGCAACATCAGAAATCACTCAATCACTCTCAAATCAGAGCGAAGATTGTTTGAGTCTAAATATTTGGACTCCAGAAATAAAGGGCGACAAAAGACCTGTGATGGTTTGGATACATGGCGGAGCTTGGTGGATGGGAAGTGGAAATGAAGACATTCTAGGCCCAAATAATATTTGTCGAAACAAAGAATTTGTTGTCGTAAGTATAAATTACAGATTAGCCTGCTTTGGATTTCTTAGACTCACTGATCTTACAGAAGGGAAAATAGATTCAACTGGATGCGAAGCACTATTAGATCAAATAGAGGCATTAAGGTGGATTAAGAAAAATATTCAATTTTTTGGTGGAGATGAAAAAAATATATCAGTTATAGGTCAGTCAGCTGGGGGTCATAGCATTAGCACACTTATTTCAATGCCATCCGCAAATGGCCTTTTCCAAAAAGCTATTATTTGTGATGGAGGTGCGGAGACTTTTCAGCCCAAAGAGGAATCTAATAGATTGGCACAAAAACTTTTAGAAGAGTACAACATAGACCCCAAAGATATTGACAAAATTTATTCTTTGACGACAGAACAACTAAAAGCATTCGATGCAAAGTTGCAAGATCCAAACAGTGATTTTTCAATTGCAAATCCAGACTTTGCAACTCAAGCTCATGCAAAGCCTTGTGTTGATGGTCATCATATTCCTCTTGAACCATTAGAGGCTATAAAGCAGGGATCTGCTGCAGGCATAAACGTTATTATTGGCACTTCTGATGATGAAGCATTTGGCTATGATGAAATATTTCAAGGTTTAAGAGAGTTTGACCTAGACCAAGCCATAAATGAAGAATTTAAAGACTGGCAAAGGAAATCAAAATATTTAAATTTCACAAAAGAAAAAGCAAAAGAAGATATAAGATCTTTATTGTTAGCTTATAGCGATCACTTAAAACAAAATAATTCAGAAGCATCGATTCCAGATTGTTTTATGAAGATGAATGGCCATAAGTATTTTTGGATTTCTACCGTTCGCCTGGCAGAGGCTTTATCTATCAAAAACAAGAATGTTTTTAATTATATTTGGACTTTTCCAGGGCCATATGGAAGTCCTTTCCATGGTTCTAGTTTACCTTTTTATTTCGGATGGCATAAAACTCCTGAGGGAGTTGCAATGACTGGAGAGAGTCCTGAGATAGATAAAGTTGCAAATCGTGTTTTTAATATGTGGAGTGATTTTATGAAATCTGGCGATCCTTGTTCAAGTGTTCAAGGCTTTGAATGGAAGACATATGGCCGAGATAGGAATACTCTTGTGATAGATGAAGAGTTTCGCATTGCAAAAGACTTTAATTCTTCTCTTCGAAAAGCATGGGAAAGGGTAGAACCGAGAATTCCTGGTAATTTATAATTAATGAGAGATCTCTCATTTAATTTAAAAGCTAGTTATGGATTGGGTCAGCTCTCTGTAGGAGCGCTTAGCCTCATGCAAAGAATATGTTTATTCTTTTTTTATAGTCAAATCCTAGGTTTATCCCCCTTACTAGCAGGTTTAGCCTCTGTAATAGCTTCATTGTTTGATGCAATTACCGATCCAATTATTGGATCTTTTTCAGATAATTGGAAATCAAAGTATGGAAGAAGATTTCCTTTCCTTGTAGTGGGTACATTTCCTACTGCTTTATCTGCATTCTTACTATTTACTCCACTTGTAGATGGGGAAATACTATTATTCTCTTGGTTTGTATTTTTTTCGTGCTTAACAAACTTATTTTTAACCTTTTTTGCGATACCGCATTTTGCACTAGGTGCAGAATTATCTAAAGATTATTTAGAAAGAGCAGCTGTTGTCGGATATAGGCAATTTTTTTATTTTTTTGGACAAGTAATTGTTTTGTTTCTAGCGTATGGATATTTTTTTGCACCTACGGTTGATTATGCAAATGGCCAACTTAATCCCGAAATATATAACCCCTTTATAATTGTGGTTGCAATAATATATTTGCTTGCAAGTATTACTAGCATCTGGAAAACAAAGTCAGTTATTCCTCACTTGATTGCTGCTGAAAAAAAAGTAGATTTTTCGTTCGTAGATAGTTTCAAGTCAATCTTTAGTGATATTCATAAAGCCCTACAGAATCGTTCATTTAGGATGGTATTTTTTGGCAATATTTTTACTAGTATGGCAGCAGGAGTTACTTTTAACTTGGAGTTATATGCATTAACTTTCTTTTGGGGATTGTCAGGTGAGATGAGTCTACTATTGGTAGGTCTAGCATTTTATCCTGGAGCATTTATAGGGATATTTATCGCAAAACGATTGATTGATAGATTGGGCAAAGGCAATTCCATGTTATATGGCAATGCTATGTGGATTATTTTTATAATTATTCCAATTTTAATGAAATTATTGGGAATGCTTGATGAGCTGGAAATGTCTATGATAATTATACTCTTAGTGTCTTTCAGAATTATGCAGGGCATTGCCATCACCCCCTGTGACATAGCATTTGGATCAAGTCTTGCAGATATATCTGATGAGCAAGAAATAAAAACACGTAAACGTCAAGAAGGTGCTTTTTTTGCTGCTGCATTTTTTTCAATAAAAGCCTCGCTGGGACTGGGTTCTGCTTTATCAGGTTTTGCTTTATGGTTTATAGCTTGGCCATCTAGTGTCGATAACATAACATCTGAAAATTTATTCAACCTTGGAATTGTTTTGGGCCCTTTTGTAGCAATTATAGGATTAATTTCGTGTTACTTTTATAGTAAATATGATTTATCAAAAGAAAGGCATTTAGAGATTCTCAATCAGTTAGATGTAAGCAAAAAACAAAAAATTTAACTTATAGCTTGTCAGGATGAATACCGCCATAGGCTGCTGCAGTCCAGCCACCATCTACAGCAAAGTTTGTACCGTTAGTATAATTGCTTGCACGAGATGCCAAGTATATGCAAGTACCACCGATATCCTCCATAGTGCCTATGTTTTTCGTTGGAACATAAGCGGCTAAAATATCAGGATTATCTCTGGCCACAACATTCATATCACTTGCAAAGGCGCCTGGGCTTATGCAATTTACCCAGATGTTATTTGGAGCCAATTCATTTGCTAAACTTTTAGTTAAATGAATTAAACCTGCTTTTGAAGCGGTATACGGATATGAATCCTCGAAAGCTACACCTAAGCCGTCTATCGAAGCTATATTTATAACTTTAGCAGGATTTTCATTTGTTTTATCTTTTTCCAAAAGATGCTTGAGTCCTTGAATAAGGAAAAAAGGGGCTTTGATATTGAGATTAAATGTTTTATCCCATCCTTTTTCTGGAAAATTGTCAAAGGGTTCATGCCATCCAGTAGCAGCATTATTTATGAGCACATCAAGGTTGCCTTCTTTACTTTCTATTTCTTCTACAAGCGCATTTACACCCTCCAAAGAAGAAATATCATTTTCTATGCCAATGCATGACCCATATTTACTAAGTTCTTGAGCTGTCTCTTCCACCACCACTCCATGACGTGCTGTTATGTAGACTTTAGAACCTGAGCGGACAAAAGCTTCAGCGATCATTTTTCCAAGACCTTTTGAGCCACCTGTTACCAAGACTACTTTACCTTTAACGCTAAATAAATCTTGCATTAGTCTTTCTCTTTAAAACAATCCATCTTCCCTTACTGCTTCAAATGATTTTTTCATTGATTCAATGATAGTTGTCACATCTTGGTCCGTATGCGCATCACACAAGAATGCAAGTCTAACTCCAGGCACCATTACGTTATGACCCAAAAGGTGAAGATAAAATTCATTTTCAGCTTGCTTGTGTTGGCCGCCGTAAAAACCTTTAATATCAAATCCACTGTTTATTGTTTCTCTTTGAAATTTCATATGAAATTTTGAGCCGGCATTAAGTATTTGTGCAGGATACTCATTTTCTTCACAAAATTTGTTGATTTCGTTAGCTAATCTATTACCCTTATCCATAAGTGAAGGGTATATAGTATCTTTATTTTCTTTTAAGTGAGATATAACTGCTTTTCCAGCTATCATGGATAATGGATTGCCATTGAAAGTTCCTCCATGAAAAATTCTTTTGTCACCACCTTTACCACCAAACACTGCCATTAAATCTTTTCTACCAGCTACAGCACCTATTGGAAACCCTCCGCCAGTAATTTTTCCGTAGGTAGCCATATCCGCTTTAATCCCGTAGTAGCCTTGAATTCCTCCAAAGTCTACCCTAAAGCCAGTGACAACTTCATCCATGATCATCAAAACATCGCATTCCGTGCAGACATCCCTGAGACCTTGAAGAAACTCTTTATTGTTGAGCCTAGGATTAGAGTTCTGCGACCCTTCGAGAATTATCGCAGCCAAGTCATCTTTATTTTTTCTTATTAAATCAAATGCGGCATCATTTCTATAAGGCAGCAGCTCAAGAGTATCATTTTTAATCACATCACTTATCCCAGAGGATACATACATTCCATGTGGTTTATCATTGGTTCCATCTTCGAAAGTTGCATAAAATAAAGCATAGTCATGAGCACCATGATAAGCACCATCAAAAACTCCTATTTTAGACTTTCCTGTAAATGCTCTTGCTGCCCTCATTGCATACATTGTTGCTTCGGTACCTGTATTAGCAAAAATAACTTCTTCACCGCAAGGACTTGCATCACTTAATAATTCTCCTAATTCAAATTGTGCTTCGCCAGGAAGTCCAAAAAGCCAACCTTTATCCAGCTGCGCATCGACAGCTTCTCTAACCACCGGATGATTGTGTCCTAAGATTATTGGCCCAAAACCCATTGTAGTATCTATGTAGGTATTACCATCTACATCGGTCATATTTCCACCTTCTGCACTTTCCATGTATACAGGGTGGGGGAGTCGAACAGTTTGTATTACTTCCTGAGCTACTTTTTTTCCTTTGTTTTTGATTTCAAATGATTTTGGAGTTCTCTTCTTGAGCAACGCCCTGATTGATTGGGAATTTTTACCGTTTAAAACCTTTTCTTCTATACTGCTTGCTTCCATAAAATATGAATAATTATTAGTTCGTACAAATGTACTATAGTAATTTTATAAAGACAACTGATTAAATAAGATAATTTGAAGGAAGAGAATTAACTTATTTTTTATCATACATATGTATTGTTTGTCGTACAAATGTATTATAAGATTATCAAATATCAACTCACTTAAAATAAAATTATGAAAAATTACGATTTAGTAATAAAGAACGGAACCATTATTGATGGTAAACGTACTCCCAGATTTAAAGGAGACATAGGTATAAAAGATGGAATAATTGAGTCCATTGGAAAAGTAGACACTGATAAGGCAAAGGAAGTGATCGATGCAGAAGGTAAGATTGTTGCCCCAGGTTTTGTAGATTTACATACCCACTTTGATTCACAAATTTATTGGGATCCCTGGTGTACTATGAACGGCTGGCATGGTATTACTACTGTTACTATTGGAAATTGTGGTTTCGGTTTTGCTCCTTGCAAACCCGAAGACAGAGATGCGTCAATGAGAACAATGGAAAGAAACGAAGCTGTCAGATTCGAAACTATGAAAGAAGGCATGCCTTGGGATTGGGAGACACATCCAGAGTTCATGGATAGCATTGAAAATACTCCTAAAGGTGTAAATGTTGCCACCTTTACTCCTCTTGGTCCTTTAATGATGTATGTGATGGGTAAAGAGGCTGCAAAAACCAGAAAGTGTAATAAAAAAGAAAGGGAAGAAATTTGTCGATTAATAGAAGAATCTATGAATGCTGGTTCTCTAGGAATTTCTGCACAAAGGCTAGGAAAAGAATCAGTTCAGAGGGACTCAGATGGCTCTCCAATGATCACAGATTTAATGGATGAGGATGATTTTATTGAATTTGCAAAAGTTCTTAAAAAGCTTGGAAGAGGATTTATGCAGGTTCTCGGAGGAGAATTTGATTTTAATGAGAAATTAATGGAGGCCTCAGGCAGACCAATGATTTGGAATGCCTTGGTTACTATAGTCGATCAACATGGCTTAACTTTTGGTAGTTTATGGGAAATTACCGATTGGATTGAAAAATGCAATTCAGAAGGAAAAAGAATTGTAGGTCATGCAGTTACTGTTCCTACAGATTTTCAATTTCAATTAATTGATTTTAATTTATTTGATAGTGATCCTGATTGGAGAGCAGTAACAACTGGAACATTGGAAGAAAAAATGAAGAATATGTCTGATCCAGAACTCAGAAAACCTCTTAAAGAAAAATTCAATCCCAAGCATACTTTTATTGGAGCAATGGCAAATAATATCGACAAACTGAGATATGGAGAAGGTGATGATATTAATGTGCACAATAAGTATGAGGGAAGAATAATAGAGGAAATTGCAAAAACTGAAAATAAACATCCCATAGATGTATTTTTAGATATTTCACTCTCAGAAAATCTTTCATCCAGATGGGTAACTCCCCCCCAAAAAATTGAAATGGAAGCTATGTCTAGGCTTGCAAATCATCCTTTTTCAGTTCCTGGATTATCAGATGGTGGAGCACATATGAAATTTCTCACTGCAGCCATTTACCCAACTTATTTCCTTGGAACTTTATGCAGAGATAACAATGTTATGAGTCTTGAGAAAGCACATTGGAAGCTATCAGCGTATCCAGCTCAGGTTGCCGGTATTAGAGATAGAGGTCATCTAACTGAAGGGTTTGGAGCTGATATAGTTATATATGATCTCGATGAGTTAGATTATGGGCCAATGGAGAGACTGCAAGATTTCCCAGCAGATGATTGGAGATTGGTTCAAAGGCCAAAGGGTTATAAGTACATCATTGTAAATGGAGTAGTTACATTTACAGATGATTCTAAGTGTACTGGTGAAACTCCGGGTCGCTTCCTAAGAAATGGGATAGCTTCTGCCCCTCCTGTAAAGATTGCCAAGGAACATAAGAAAGACGTGGCATAATAATCGAAAGTTTTTAAATTGAGGTTATTTTGAGTTTAGCGACAGAAAAAAATCCTGGGCATGATTTAATATTGAAGGAAATCGACACTCTAGGTTTAACCTCTTATGTCGATGAACTTGATGAAAATGGCTTCACTATAATTCCTCCAGAGATTGCATGTCCTGACGGCCTTGGTGAAAGGCTTGTACAAAGTCTTCTAGATGTATCAGAGAAGCGAAGTGGAATTAAGTTAGATGTTAATGATGGGTCAACTCATAAGAACTTAACTGGGAAACTTAATGATGATATTAAGGTAGATTATGGGCTTACAACTGAAAATGTTGATGAAAATGAAGTTGCTGAAGATTCTCCTATTGGTGATTTTTTAAGGGCTTTAATTTTTGAGGGTAAAGCTTTCGAAGATGCTCTTATGAATCCAGTAATTCTTGCAATGGCGACATATTTACTAGGATATCAATGTCATCTTTCTGCTATGAATGCTTTTATAAAAGGTCCCAACAGAACAAATCTTGATTTGCATTGCGACACATTATTACCAGATCCTCTTCCAGACCATGCTTTAGTCTGTAATTGCACTTATGCTCTTACAGACTATAACAAGGAAAATGGGTCTATAGCATTCGTACCAGGTAGTCATAAATGGAATCGTGCTCCAAGCAAAACAGAAGCAGTATTATCTAAGAATTCTGACGCTATTCATGTTGATGCAAAAGCTGGTTCATTAATTATTTTTCATGGAGCTGTATGGCATGGTGCTTATCATAGAACTGCTGATGGCTTAAGGGTTACTATGCCAGTTGTATTTGCCAGACCTTTTATGAAACCTGAGGAATATTTAAAAGATAATGTTAGTGATGAAATGATTCAAAGAATCAATCATCCTAGGTTCCCTATACTCACTCAACAAGCTGATTTCTATTCTGTCCATGATTGGAAAGATGCGGATAATAGAAAATTAAAAATGATGGAATACTTTGAGAATTACAACGAATCCTTAGGCGGTATATTGGGTTCAACTGATCGTGTTCATGACCATTTTTCTTAGTAGAAAACATGTATCCAGGTAAATGGGCACAGGAGACTCCTGATAAACCAGCTGTAATCAATTCTACTACAGGCGCTTCTATCTCTTTTTTAGAGCTTGAGTTAAAAAGCATCCAGTTAGCTCATTTTTTTAAATCTAAAGGCCTCAAAAGAGGTGATCATGTAACTCTTTTCACGCGAAATGATATTAAGTTTTTTGAAATTTCATGGGCGGCCATGCGATCAGGCATCTATTTAACTCCTGCAAACAGTTGGCTAAAAGCCGAAGAGCTCTCTTACATCATTAATAATAGTGGGGCTGATGTAATTATTGCAGACAAGTCTCTAGAGAATATTTGTAATGATCTTTCACTAAATAACGAACATGAAATATTCAAATTATCATTTAATGGTCAAATCGAGGGGTTTAATTCATATGAAGAAGAAATTAGTAGATTTCCTACTGATCCACCAATTGATAATCCAAAAGGAACTTACATGTTCTATAGCTCTGGAACTACTGGACAGCCCAAAGGAATTAAATGGCCTCTTTTAGATGAACAAATTGAAGCGGATCATGCACATTATCTATTTCATAAAGAATTATGGGATTATGATGAAAACTCAATTAGTCTGGTATCAAGTCCTCTTTATCATGCGGCACCAGCACATATGGCGCTAACTGGACATGCTTTTGGAGGAACAGTTGTGATGATGCCGAAGTTTGATGCTGAGGACGCCTTAAGGGTAATAGAAAAATACAAAATTACTCATGGGCAATGGGTACCAACTCAATTTATGAGAATGTATAAGCTACCTGAAGAAGTTAAATCCCAGTACGACGTGTCATCTCAAAAGGTAATTACGCATGCTGCAGCCCCTTGCCCAGTCGAACTAAAACATAAGATGATCGATTGGTGGGGCAATATATTTTATGAATATTATTCTGGCTCAGAAGGAATAGGTATGACTCATGCTGACCCAGACCAATGGCTAAAGTTTCCAGGAACAGTTGGAAAACCTTTAATGGGGATTATTCATATTTGTAATGATCAGGGGCAACAAGTTCCTCCAGGTGAGATAGGTAAAATTTACTTTGAGTCCGATCATGAGTTCAATTATCACAATGACAACAAAAAAAGAGAAAAAGTTAAGCACTCGCATCATTCATCATGGTCGTCTTTTGGTGACATAGGCTATGTAAATGAGGAGGGTTATCTTTTTTTGACGGATAGAGAAAGTTTTATGATCATTTCTGGTGGAGTGAATATTTATCCTCAAGAAGTAGAAAATTTATTGTCTATGCATGAAGATGTAGAAGATGTAGCTGTGATTGGTATTCCTGATGATGATATGGGAGAGCAAGTCAAAGCTTTTATTAAACTATCTAAAAGTGCAGAATATAGATCTAATCAAGAACAATATTTCATTGAATACACACGTTCACATTTAGCTAACTACAAATGCCCAAAGTCCATAAGCTTTGTTGATGATCTTCCAAGATCTGATGCAGGCAAACTGGTTAAAAGATACTTAAAATAATCTGTAATTTAATAAAAGCCTTTTATTTAAAGGTTTTTATAATTTGCATTGCTTGATCTGCCATATCCGAAAAGTCATATCTTTCAGGCATTTCTAAAGCACACTTCTCATATCCTGACCAAAATGCATGTATTAAAAGTCCATTAGGATTTTTGTAGCCGCATTCTCTTAAAAAATTATCAAATGCTTCACATCCCCTAACGACATAATTACTATATTCAACTCTAAATTGTTCATTCTTGGTTGTATAAAGAAGGAGCTCTTGCTCAGCCTGAAGGATATAACCTGAATCAAACTCTTGTTTTGAAATTTCTGCAGCAAATTCCATCAATTTTCTTGGAGTCCTTCTTTTTCCAGTATCAGCCAAAGAAGCATTCTGTTCATCCATAAAATTTCTATTCTCAATTTGTATTTTCTTAAAAGCAGCTGAAGCAATATCATCGACGGTTCTAAAGTAATAAGAGACAGTGCTATGAGCTACATTAGCTTCAGCGGCAACACTTCTATGAGTTAGGCTTCCCATTCCTTGAAGACCAATAACCCTTAGAGCAGATTCCAGAATATGATCCCTTGAGAGATTTTTTTTATTTTGCTTTTTTTTCATGTCAATTTTTTAGAAAAGCGATTATAGTACAATTGTACGAAATTTATATATTGTTTTTTATTATTACATGGATAGTGATAATTTTAACAATTCTATCTCTACAAATGAAAAAAGGAGAAATTTATGTCTAGTTATGAAACACCAAACTTTTCAATAGATCTAAGTGATCAAGTTGCATTGGTTACAGGAGCATCATCAGGGTTGGGCTATCGTTTTGCAAAAGTTTTAGCTAAGTGTGGTGCCAAGGTAGCTCTATCAGCTAGACGGATAGATAAGTTAGAGGCACTCAAAAAAGAAATTGAATCTGATGATGGAACTTGTGCTGTCGTGCCAATAGATATGAGCGACCGAGTTTCAATAAGAGAGGCAGTTGCTTCAGTAGAAGAGCAATTGGGAACAATAACAACTCTGGTTAATAATGCGGGGTTACCTGATGCTCAATGGGCTGTTAAACAGTCCGATGAGCTTATTGACACTGTTATGGGTACCAACTTAACTGGACCATATATTTTGTCATGTGAAGTTGCCAGAAAACTGATGCAAGAAAAGTTACCAGGTCGAATGGTCAATATAGCTTCAATGGCTGCCTTCAATACTACAGCTCAATCCGCCGCTCCTCTTTATTCAATCACCAAAAAAGCACTTGTAAGGATGACAGAGGCACTAGCAGTTGAGTGGGCCGGACGTAACATTAACGTTAACGCAATTGCGCCTGGCTTTTTTTCATCTGAGATGACAGACGGAATGCTTGAAAGGATAGGTGATATTACTCCAACTTTAAATAGGAAAAGGATACCAACAGCAGAGCAAATGGACTCAACCTTGCTTTTTCTGCTGTCTCCATCATCTGAGTGTGTAACAGGAACTTGCATTAAGATTGATGACGGGCAAATGTCGCGATAGAAATCAAAGACTAAACATAATATTGAGGGAGAATAAAATGTGGGGAGCTACAATAAAATTTAAAATTAAAGAGGGTTCAGATACCGAATTTAAATCAAAAGCAAAAATATTTCTAGATCAAGCAAAAGCAAATGAACAAGGAATTGTGTTCTATGATCTTTTTATGGATGAAGAAAAAACTTATCATTGGATAGAAATCTTTGAAAACAAAAAGTCTCATGAGACACATTTTAAGCAAGAAGCTACACAAGATTTTTTTGAGTTTATGGGCCCTCTGTTTGATGGGAAGCCTGACTTTAAAACTTTCGAGTCAGTTTAACAAAGAAAATACTTAAG
>TARA_Y200000002_G_scaffold67766_1_pt1 | contig 16336 bp, 19 predicted proteins | sample TARA_Y200000002 | Tara Oceans TARA_Y200000002 (sample SAMEA2619388) | marine metagenome | biome: marine biome (ENVO:00000447); feature: surface water layer (ENVO:00002042); material: "saline water (ENVO:00002010), including plankton (ENVO:xxxxxxxx)" | depth 5 m | reverse complement strand
AAGCGAGAATCTTAAAAAAGGGCATATGTATTTATGCCCTTTTTTTTTAATTAAAAATTCTTGAGAGCATATCATACAACTCAGGATTGGACATGCCTCTACCTAAATAGATCTCCTCTTTCCCTTTTTGTAGAATCATTTCCCAGTGTAGGTGAGATCCTGATCTAGAACCAAGGGTGCTTTCCCTCATACCGGTATTCCCAGATTTCCCTAATAATTCACCCCTCTTTATGATGGCACCAGGTAAAACCTCGTTTTCAATATGGGATAGATGCGCATAAATGCTTATTGTTCGAAATCCAGGGATCAGGTCGAAACCATGGTCTATAAATACAGACTTTCCTAAAAGAACGTTATTAAAAATGTCGGAGGGCGTATTTCCAATCTTTTTTGTTGACTGCAAGATGTCCTCTCTGAAGTCAGCTGGGACCTCTTCATAATTTTGATCTGATCTAACAATCACTCCATCTGCAACTGACCTGACAGGGGTTCCCCAATTAGCAAAAAAATCAACACCCCTATGGGTACCATTTCTATAGGACCTTGGTGCATTAGGAAGGCGCATTGAGCGCTTAGGAACTGGTACCTTATAGCAAGGAAGAGACAGGTTTAGTGAGTCTACCCATGCTGGATCAAACTTGCTTATGTCTATTGACTCCTTGACAACGTTAGTCTTTATAGATGATAAAACCGCTATTGGAGAATTTTTTGCAAGATTTGATGATTGAGCATTTAAGAAACAAATAGCAAAGAGGGGGTAAAAATAAAATCTCATTTATGATATTAAGTGTTCTACAGCTTCAATGCAGGTTTCTATTGGAGGTCCAGCAAAACCCTTTATGTTATTAGCAATCATCATTGACTGTTCTATATTTGTTCCAAATGAATAGCCACTATCAAAATAAATGGTAGATGTTGTTATATCAACCAGTTTAATTACCTCTAGTATAGTATGGCTGTTCCTTGCCCAAGATGTTGGTATAAAGAGAATTCCACCAGCCCAATTACGATTTCGTTGTAAAAAATTCACAGCTTGGAATTCTTTATGGGTTTGAAGAATCTTAAGGTCGATATCCTTAGTTCTTGAAAATTTCTTTATTGCCTTATTCAATTTATCTAAGGTTAATCTATCATTATTTTTAGACGATTTTAGACCTAAGAGATTCAAGTTTGGTCCCTGTAATATTAAAATGTTCATTCTATTGGGATTAGATTTCCAATAATATAGCCAATGATCATCCCAATAAGAAGTGCAAGGGTCATTATACGTCCTTTTGCAAGCTCTGTGGCATACCCTTTTTTTATTGCAAGACCAGAGACCAATGTTCCTAGTGCATTTAATATCCAGAATATAGGTATTGAAACAATTTTTATGATCATTGGACCTATTACTGGTATTGCTGCAACTAAAATACCAATACCTGCGAAAATCTCGGTGAATACCCCTATGATAAATGCCACAAGAACAATCAGTTTCTTGTCAATCCCATAGTAAAGAGCTAAAGATATCAAACCACCTACCACAACCCACAAAACAAACTTTTTTCGATAGGATAATAGTATAGAGATCTTATTCATTTTGATGGAGCTTTAAATAACTAAAAATTATGAGAAAAGGAGAATATAAAGTTGCTTAATCTTTGGTGAAGTAGATCCACTATCTATTATCTTGAATACTTTAGAATGGTACTGTATCCATAAAATTCATCAGATTCCTCTTCACTAGTTATAATTGTTAGAGAACCATCTTCGATCTGAAGAGCTCCATAAGTTGTATCGGATTCTATAATGATCGTTACATATGAATCGTCCGGGTACCAAACACCCCGTCCGGTTTTTTTGATTCCATTATTTGTAACATGATAGGCTATCTCACCTGATTTATCAAATGTTAATGTCTCAACGTTTTTTTCATCTTTATATACAATGGTTATCTCCTCTCTTTGCGCTTTTGTTATGGTTGTCATGGATTGGAAGATCCACTGCCCCAAAATGGATGATTCTTTATCTTGTGCATATTGAACTGTCACCGCAATCAGGAAGAAAGCAGTAATAAACTTTTTCATGATATGGATATTGAGATATTCATTGTAGATCAATTTAAAAAAACTATGTTCCTTTGTCTATTTGAATCCTTGCTAGCACAGGTATCGATTTAATAGAGATTTTGGCAAGAATTATTCTTTTTGGATCGGTTTTCGATATCCATAGTTCTCGTATGCAGCTAGGACTTATAATGTTATTCATAAAATAATCGTTTGTCCTGATATATTGAGTAGAATCATTGATTTCAATATCAAATCTATAATGATCACAGAAAACGGAGTCTTGACCGGTCCACTGGTTAGAAGAGTCGGCCCAAATAAATCGCGCACGACCTAAACTACCTTCATGTTCGTAAGAGAACCATTTTGTATCTAGGTACTCTTTATCTCGCGTATTGACCAATTCAAGCATAGTGAAAATGGTGTGTGTTCCATTTTTAATCTTGATTGCTTTATTATCTTTATACTCTATATACCCATCAGTGTTCAAAGTACCAGAAAGAGTTGTCTCATATGGACCTTGTTTTACGGTTTTGCTCCAGTTTTTTACTGAAAGGTCAGTATGGTCAAAACTTGTTCTATACATATTGCTTGTTGGCCAAATAAGATCAAACAATCCTCGATTGTTAGTTTTGAATTCAGTACTAGTGGAGTCTCTTACAAGATTGACATCTGCAGCATGAAACCCAAAAATAGAAATGGAATATTGCTGGGATAACAGGAGCCCACTTATGAAAAAACCAGATAGTATAAGTTTTAAGGTTTCCAATTGAACTTTCCTCTTATTCCCCAAATCCCAATTATAGGGATATAGATGGGTTGTAAAATTCCCCAAAGGCAATACGCAATAAGGTCCATTTTTCTATTAAATAATTTGCCTCCCAGAAAAATTATGATTCCATCTAGTAGTAGCTTAAAAGAGATAAGCCCAACCCAAGAAGAGCCAATTAAAAAGGATATGAGAATTAATAAATTATAGCTCAAGGTAATTAGTAAAAAACTAAAAAAAAGTGGTTCATTATAAAAATTCAACTTTGCATTTGATGACCATCTTACCCTTTGATCAAAGAAGCTATTTAAACTATCCATTGGCGATGTCTTTACAAAGGAGTTGGGGTCTATTTGAACATAGCCAGTCTTGATTTTTGATATGGATTGGACAAGATACATATCATCTCCAGATATTCTATTGCTGACCTTTTCAAATCCGCCGATTTTTTCAAAATCACTCTTATGGAATGCTAGATTTTGCCCTGTACCAGACCAAAAGAAGCCCCATCCTGAAAACCCAGCATTTGCAATAATAATACTAAGAAAATCAATTCTTTGATATCTATTAAATAGGGAATTACTTTTCGAATTAATCTCAGAAAATCCAATCGTAATACTATTTTGATTCATTACACTATATGCCATACTAGATACCCAGAGTTTACCAACACGACAATCAGCATCTGTTAAGACTATTATTTCTCCAACTGCAGATTTGATTCCTTTTGAAAGGGCATTCTTTTTAGGTGTCATTTCTTTTGAGAGTTCATCAATTGAAATTATTTTAATGAATGCATAGTTGTCACTGGCCTCGTTTAAGATGCTTAAGGTCATGTCTGCAGAGCGGTCATTAACAATAATTACTTCTAGTTTATCAAGTGGATATTCTTGTACGATTAGGTCATTTATTAAGTTTGAGATATGATCCTCTTCATTTCGGGCGGCAATCACGACAGAAACATTTGGTAGTCTGTCGTATGACCTCACATCTAATTCTGTATGTTTAAACAAACCTGATACCATGAATAGTACAAAACCAACATAAGCAATAACACAGATATACATTAAAAGAGACATCATGCTATATGCTTAATAACTTTTCAATGATTGTGTTATCTAACTCAACTAAAAAATGTAAGATATAATCATCCAGATGCATGAGATCAAACTCTTGAGCTTGTTCGTTATCGTTGAAGTGCCTAAAAACAATTGCAAGATCAGCAGGGTGTGTTTTATTTATAAGTTTAATCAAATTGGTTCGTGCATGACGCCTTAGAAGTCTTCCAAAAGTATCTCTAAGTAAGGTTATATCATGTTTAAATAGCTCTTTTCTCACTTATGTTACTTTTTAACATTATTGATATTTTTAAAACCTCTGAAAATTGCGTACAATGCGAATAGAAGGAACCAAGGTGCAACATGTCCATGGAATATATAAACATCATTTTTTTCTATTTCTGTAAATGAGAAGACCATCGCCATTGTATTGTTTATACTATGAAGAATTAAAGGTGGAATTACAGAGCTTGTCTTCCATGCAAGAAATCCTAAAACAATACCTAATATGTAGATTTGTATAAACCAATATGGATTCATGTGAATCATTGCGAAAAATAAAGACGTTACTAGAATTGCTCGAGTAACATCTCTCCAGTGTTTTTCAAGTATTTGTTGTAAAAACCCTCTAAATAACAATTCTTCACCCAGCGGTGCAATTACTGCAACCGCAATGAATAGTAGGATGTATCCTACTATATTTTCCGGCTGTAGAATCCCATTTAGGTCAAGAATATATTCTGGTGGAGGGAGAAATGTATGGATGATTCTATCTAGTTCATCAGATATAATAATTATTCCAAAGGATAAGTATATGGTCGAGATTAATAGGTCCGAGTTGATCAATCTAATTCGAAGCCTTTTTATGATTGGCTCTTTTCTTGATATAAGAAACCACAAAAGTGGGGCAAGCATAAATCCTTGACCGATTATAAATGAAATAAAAGTATACGTTTGTTGTGGTTCTTCTGAATTTGATAATCCTATTGCTAAGACCAATGCGCCTGCAAAGAATGCAGAAAATAGGGAGGCTATAACAATTCCAAAGGCTAGCCTTGTGCTCAATGTGTTTTTCATATTTGCTCTGTTCTTAAGATTTCTTTTTAGTGATTATTGGTTAGAGCGTACATTAAAATTGAAGCTGCAGATGCAAGATTAAGAGATTCTCCAATTCCAATTTTTTTTATGGTTAAGGTTTGCTGAATAAGTCTTTCGATATCTTTTGAAATACCGTGGGCTTCATTGCCCAAAACAAGAACAGACTTTTTAGGAAATTTAAAATTCGAAATATCTCTCCCATCTTTGGAACCGGAAATTATTGTATGCGTATTTACAAATTCATTTAGTTCTATATTTTGATAGATGTTAACTCCAAAATGAGCACCCATCCCAGCTCGAACTGTTTTTGGATTATAGGGGTCTACTGATCCAGCAGACAGTATAATGTTTTTAATTCCAAACCAAGATGAAGTTCTCATGATGGTCCCTAGGTTTCCAGGGTCACTAATTTTATCTAGGTATATCCATATAGGTTCTTCAAGGTTCATATCGTTGCTTTTAATTATTCTGCAAAGCGCAGCAACACCTGAGGGTGTAGATGTAGAAGATATCTTTTTAAATTTTGTATCAGATATGATATGGATTAAAGAGCTATCAATATTGCCAAAACCTTTCCAATCACTTTGATTTTTTTTGTAGAAATTATCGGTACAGAAAATTGATTCAACTGAAGAACTCAAATCCAACGCATCTTCTACCATTCTTTTACCTTCAGCAATGAATTGGTTCTTATTTTTTCTATGTTTTGACTGTTTGAGTAATTGTAATTCTTTTATGGATTGATTATTCATTTAGAAGTATCAGACTATTCTTTCATATGAAAATCTGTATAAGATAGTTAATCATTCAAAGGATAGATTTGATGATAATTCTAGCTTGGCACACCCAATGATGTCAGGTAATTTTTGTATAATCTTCAAGGATTTTTCTATGAGCAAAGGATTACCGGACCGTTCAAATGACTTTTCAGCATGGTACACACAAGTAGTGAACCGTGCGGGTCTTGCCGATCACGGGCCCGTAAAGGGGACCATGGTTATCAAGCCATATGGCTATCAACTATGGGAGAACATAAGAGATGTATTTGATAAGATGATCAAGGAGACTGGGCACGTGAATGCATATTTTCCTTTATTTATTCCTAAATCATTTCTTGCAAAAGAAGCAGAGCATGTTGAAGGATTTGCAAAAGAATGCGCAGTGGTCACACATACAAGGTTAAAGTCAGATCCTGAAAAAGGAATCGTTGTTGATCCTGAATCAGAACTAGAAGAAGAAATCATAGTTCGTCCAACATCTGAAACCGTCATTTGGTCAATGTATAAAAAATGGATACAATCGTATAGAGACCTCCCTGTGTTAATCAATCAATGGGCAAATGTAGTTAGGTGGGAAATGCGAACGCGATTGTTTCTTCGTACTAGTGAGTTTCTTTGGCAGGAAGGCCATACTGCACATGCAACATCAGAGGAAGCTGAAAAAGAAACACTAGATATATTAGAGCTATATAGACAATTAGCAGAAGATTATTTAGCCATTCCAGTAATTACAGGTTTAAAAACCGATTCTGAAAAATTTGCTGGTGCTGAAAGAACTTATTGTATAGAGGCAATGATGGGTGATAAGCGGGCGCTTCAAGCAGGAACTTCTCATAATCTTGGACAGAATTTTGCTAAGGCTTTTGATGTTACTTTTCAAACGCAAGACAACAAAGAAGAGCTCGTTTGGGCTACCAGCTGGGGCGTCAGTACTAGATTGATAGGTGCGATTATATTGACTCATGGTGACGATAAAGGTCTTAGGCTTCCACCAAAAATTGCACCAATTCAATTGGTTATTATTCCAATCACAAAAAGTGAAGATCAAGTAAATGAATTAAAAGCATATTTGGAGCCTATAACAAAAAATCTAAAAGAATCTGGAATAAGAATGCATGAAGACTGGACCAATAATTCTCCAGGTTTCAAATTCAATGAATGGGAGATGAAGGGAGTTCCACTCCGAATGGAGGTCGGTCCTAGAGATGTCAAAGAACAAAAGGTTGTTCTTGTAAAACGAGATGGCAAAGAAAAACTATTTATGTCGAAAAATAATATTTTAGATCCCATTCAAAAACTTTTAAAAGATATTCAGTCAGATTTGTTTGATAGAGCACGTGATTTTCGTGATTCAAATACCCATCGTGTCAAAGATTACAATGAATTCAAAAGTGTGATAAGTAGGGGCGGGTTTGTACGTTGTGGTTGGAATGGTAACCCAGAAACTGAGGCAAGCATTAAAGAAGAAACAAAAGCCACTATTCGTTGCATACCATTCAATGAGGAACCTAAGGGGTTAAGTTGTATTTTTTCTGGAGAAGAAGCCAAGCATGAGGTGGTATTTGCTAAGGCATATTAAAAGAAAATTTCTATGATCGTACACACACCGGCCATTGTATTAAAATCTTTTCCTTATGGGGATACTTCTTTGATAGCACAATGTTTTTCTAAAGATCAAGGGAAGATAGGTTTAATTATAAAAGGGGCTAGAACAAAAAAAAAATCTAAAGCAGCTTTTTTTGAGCCACTAAGTCATATAGACCTTATATACAATTATAAGAAAAATCGAGAATTACAGATTGTTTCAAAAGTACACTTTATTAATTATTGGTCTAAAATATTAAATAACTTGCGGTCTGTCACCTTATCAATGGCTATCTTGGAATTGACAGAAAAGGCCTTGTCTTTCGAAGATCCGCATCCAAACTTATATTCAATGTTAAAAGATGTCTTACATGCGATCAATGAAAAACAATCAGATTCTAACTTGTTATTTTGGTTTTATGAATGTGTTTTATTATCACATCTTGGTTTTAGGCCTAATTTAGAGGAGAATGACCTTCCGGGGCTTAGTCTCCCAAATTTAGATAAGGGTCCAAATAGTCGTCTTATATTGTCTAGTCTTCTGTCTGAAAGGCTTGACAAATTACCAAATGATACAATCACAGAGGATGATAGGAAGATAATCAGTAAATACTTATGGGTTTTATTATGTTATCATTTCGAGGGTCTAAATAGGGTAAAATCTTTACAGGTAGCTAGGGCAATTTTATCTGAATGATCTATGAAGTTCAATAGGCTCAATGGTTATTAGAACAATAATGAACTATGTACATTTAATTAAATAATGAAATATCAATTCCAGTCTGATTCAGGCGAATTTTCATACAAGCCCGCTTTATTCACAAATGCGATCAAGATATTGATATCTGTCAACTTTGTAATATTCATCTTACAAACGCTTTCAAGGTCAGAAACTTTATTTTTCCCTCTTTTTGGACTAGTTCCAAAGCTAGTTTGGTCAGAAAAGATGGTTTGGCAACCAGTTACATATATGTTTTTTCACGGCGGCGTTTGGCATGTGTTAATAAACATGTTTGTACTGTGGATGTTTGGCAGTGAGCTAGAACGCTTTTGGGGTAAAACAAAGTTTTTAAGGTTTTATTTTATTACAGGTGTAGGGTCAGGTTTAGTAACAATGTTATTCGATATTCAATCAACTACTCCAATAGTTGGAGCTAGTGGAGCTGTTTATGGTGTTTTATTGGCATATGGATTAACCTACCCGAATCGCACTGTATATCTTTATGGAATTATACCAATCAAATCAATTTGGTTCGTTTTAGGAATAGGCTTTATTGCTTTTATGTCTTCTTTTGATAATATGTCACAAATTAGCCATATGACGCATTTGTCAGGGATGATAATAGGTTACCTAATGTTAAAAAAACCAATACAATTGAGTGGGTTCTGGTTTCAATTGAGAAAGAAAACACTTGAATATAAAATTCAAAAAGAAGAGAAGAGAGCAACACAACAATTTCAAGTTGAACAGGATATAAATCAAATATTAGATAAGATTAATCAAGGAGGGTTTGATAGCTTAACAAAAGAAGAACAAGACCGATTGTATAAAGGTAGCCAATCCCTATCTAAAGGGAAAAAAAAGGATTAATTATAAAAATAAACTTATTATAATTTATATTTAATACATAGGTATGGAAAATAATAATAGCAAAACTGATCTGGGTACCCTCATTGGTCTTTTAATGGGGGTAGCGATAATTATCCTTGGTATTATTACGGGAGGAGGTGAGCTATATTGGTTTATTAATCTTAATTCCTTATTGATTGTTATAGGTGGAACATTTGCTGCGACGATGGTCAATCTTCCAATTAAGGCCGTTAAGAACACATTCAGTATTCTTAAGAACGTGTTTAAAGGAGAAGACTACGATTATGGTGGAATCATTGAAGAAGTAGTTCAAAAAGCAACTAAGGCAAGAAAAGACGGTCTATTATCATTAGAGGCAGATCTTGGGAAAATGCGTGATGGATTTTTCAAAAATGGTATTGAGCTTGCCATAAATGAGCGAGATACAAAACGTCTTCGCACTTTCTTAAATCTTGAGATGAATAATATTCATAGTAGACATCACGCAGGGCAAGAACTTTTTTTATACATGGCCTCTTATGCTCCTGCATTTGGAATGTTAGGGACGGTACTTGGATTGATTATAATGATGAACAACTTTTCATCTGGTGATCAAGCTGCTAAAGCGGCTAGTACAGCAGAAAGGTTCGCAGAGTTATTAGCTGGTATGGGCCTTGCCCTGATAACAACTTTCTATGGCGTATTTTTTGCAAATATGATATTCCTTCCTATAGGGGGAAAGCTGAAGAGAAGATCAGAAAACGAATTAATGCTAAAAAGCATTGTCGTTGAAGGTATAATAAGTATTCATGCAAGGGAGCACCCTATATTAATTAGAGAAAAACTAATGACTTTTGTTCCATCTCAGTATAGATATTCAAACAACAATTAAAACATATGATCTCTCTTGAAATAGGTAGGGTGCAAATTGGGTAGTTCTGTTCGGCAATCAATGAGTCTCGATGAGCGTCGAGCAAAATCTACAGCGTGGGCACTTACGTTTGCTGATGTTGTTACCCTTTTATTGACCTTTTTTGTATTATTGCTTGTAATGCTTAGTGATGCCGAACAGCGGCTAAGTACCTTAATTGAAAAATTGCTTGATGAAACCTATGAAGAAATGACAACTGGATTATCATATGATAACATTGCAGTAGAAAGAGAGACAAAAGGTATTAAAATCACAATAACAGGCAATCTGTTTAAATCTACATCTGCAGAAATAGACCCTAATTATTTTGATGTAGTTCACCAAATTGGCCAGCTTATTGCAGATTCTGATCTAATGAATATTAATAACAGAGAAGAACATAAATCACTTTTAAAAATAATTGATCAAAATAATGCTTCTTTGAATGTAGAAATAAGATGTGAGGGGCATACTGATGATCAAAAATTACCCCTTAATTCAGAATACCCGAGTAATTGGGAGCTGTCTGCTGCTAGATCTCTAAATTTAGTACGTCTAATGAATAAACATGCAGGTATGCCAGAAAAATACTTTTCAGCACTTGGTTACGGTGAATTTCGTCCAGTTTCTGATGTAAGTCGTATTGCTGATGTCAAAGAAAGACAGGAAGCTCGAGCAAGAAATAGAAGAGTTGAAATATATTTAGATGCTTTCCTTAAAAATAAGAGTTATACTGAAAAGACAATCAGTACTTAGCTATCTTTTAGAGCCTTTTCCTTTGGGTATCACCTTGAAAACTTTTTCTCCTGGCTTCGCCATTCTATATTTTTCTCTAGCTAATTTTTCAATATACTTAAAATCATTTTCCAATCGGTTTTTTTCATTACTAAGAGTTTCTCGATCTCTTCTTAATTGTGAAATATAAAGCTGAATTTCAGCTCTTTCCTTTTTTAATTTGTAAAGTTGAAATAAGCCGTGGTCACCAAAAACGAAGATAATTAATAGTGCAGCAACAAAAAGAAGTATTATTCCCCTTAAAAAACTTTTTTGTACGTTAGCAATATGTTTTTTTGATGAAGCCTTAGAAGCAGGACGTTTCATGGACCCGTAATTACTCACTTCATATGGCCTAATATGGATTGATTTGCAAATTTTGCTTCTGACCCTAATTCTTCTTCAATCCTTAATAGTTGATTATATTTGCAAACTCTATCGGTGCGAGAGGCTGAGCCAGTTTTTATTTGCCCCATGCCCATTGCTACTGAAAGGTCTGCGATCGTAGTGTCTTCTGTCTCTCCTGATCGATGTGAAATCACAGCTCCAAATCCGGCGTCCCTTGACATTTTAATTGCTTGGATTGTTTCTGTTACGGTTCCAATTTGATTTAGTTTAATTAAAATTGCATTCATACTCTTTTCATCTATTGAACGTTTTAGCCTATTTATGTTTGTTACTGTTAAATCGTCACCAACTATTTGTACACTATCGCCAATCTCAAATGTTAGTTGCTTCCATCCATCCCAATCATTTTCATCTAGACCATCTTCTATGGATATGATGGGATATTTTTTAACCAGAGTCTTTAAGTAGTTTACCATTTCTTCAGTATTGAGCTTTTTATTTTCAGAAGCAAGTTTATAAATGCCATTATCGAATAATTCACTGGCAGCGACATCCAAAGCCAGTTGAATATCTTTTCCCACATTCAATCCCACTTTTATAATTGATTCTAAAATGATTTCTATTGCTTCTTCATTTGAGCTTAAGTTAGGTGCAAAACCACCCTCATCACCGACTGCTGTATTCATGCCTTTTTTATTTAATACTGACTTCAATTGATGAAAAACCTCAGTCCCCATTTGTAAAGCCTCAGAAAATGTATTGCTACCAAATGGCATAACCATGAACTCTTGGATATCGACAGAATTATTTGCATGGCTTCCACCATTTAAAATATTCATCATTGGCATTGGTAGAACGTAATTATTATTATCAGAAAAATTTTGGAATAAAGGGACATTCAAAAATTTTGCACTGGCATGCGCTACTGCTAGTGAAACCCCTAATATTGCGTTGGCACCTAGTTTGGATTTATTTTCTGTGCCATCTAATTCAATCATCAAATTATCAATTTCTGACTGATCTTCAATATGAAGTCCATTAAGAGCATCTGAAATAATAGAATTGATATTATTTACAGCTTTTCTAACACCTTTACCCATATATCTATCATTGTCTAGGTCTCTTAATTCTATAGCTTCATGTTCACCTGTTGATGCGCCTGAGGGAACCGAAGCTCTACCTAGGTGTCCAGACATTGTCACCACATCAACTTCAATTGTTGGATTTCCTCTTGAGTCTAGGATTTCTCTAGCATATATTTTTTCAATATTAGAATTCAACTTCTACTCCTTTAAATTTGATTTATGTTAAAAAACTGCTCAGGGCCATTAATTAAGAAATTATGTATTGGAACAATTAAGAGTTCAATAAATTAACTACTCTAATGTTTGAAATATATCGATATACTGAATCAAACCAAAGTTTATGGGATGATTTTGTTCCAAGTGCAAATAATGGCACCCTGTTTCACTTACAATCATTTTTGAGTTATCATCCCAAGTCTAGATTCATAGATCATAGTTTATTAATAAATAAAAAAGGAAAATTATTTTCAGTTTTTCCAGCTGCTGAAAAGACCATAGGCGATAAACGGTATCTCGTTTCTCATCCAGGCTCTTCTGTTGGTTCATTTGTAGTACCAGAGAGTCTTTCAATTGCAGATTCTCTTAACCTAGTAAAGAGCTTGATTATTTATTCTAAGCGAAAAAACTTTGATGGGATACGAATTACTTTACCTCCAACTCTCTATCAGCGTCGTTTATCTAATTATATGGACTTTTCCTTTATAAAAAATAATTTTAAATATTTGAAAAGAGATATTACGAGTATCTTGTTTTTAGAAAAATCTTTACAGTTAACCACTGATAAATTTCGATCATCTCATAAAAGATCTATTAAAAAAGCTGAAAACGATGGCGTCATCATTCGACAATCAGAAGATTTTATATCTTTCTATAGAATTTTAGAGAAAAATTTGAATATTCGCCACAATGTAAATCCAACTCACACTGTACAAGAGTTAATCAAAATTCATACCTTATTCCCAGAAAAATGTAATCTATTTGGAGCCTTTATTGATGAGAAAATGATTGCCGGTGTAATTAATTTTATTATAAATAAAGAAGTTGTTTTGGCATTTTATATAAGTCATGATGAGGCTTACAAGGAATACCGTCCAGTTAACCTTTTGTTTTATACCATATTTGGTTGGGCGATAGAGTCTCATTTTAAAATATATGACTTTGGGACTTTTACAGTTGACGGAAGTCCCAATATGGGTCTTGGCCGTTTTAAAGAGAATTTTGGCGCAAGTGGCATCTTTCGTGATACTATTGAGTTCAAGTTTTAATTTTAAATGTCAGTAAGAGATCTCGGAAAACAATCTTTAATATATGGAGTGGGCCATATTCTGGCCAGACTTATAACGTTTTTATTGCTCCCTCTTTATACGCATACATTTAGACAAGATGAATATGGTGCGCTATCATTGGCGTATGCATTTATGGGCTTTGCATTGATTATTTATAGATACGGGATGGACACTGCTTTAATGAAGTATTCAGTCCAAAAAGAAGGGAAAGAGCGGAATAAATACATAACAGTTATTATTGGTTCACAATTAATTACGGGAATTCTTTTCACAATTATTTTATATGGAACAAGGCTACACTCCGCAGAATATATTCTTGGCTTAGACAGACCAGATTGGATAATCTATTTAGCGGGAATCCTCTTTTTTGATTCTTTGTGGAGTCTCCCAATGTTGATATTGAGATCTGAAGAGAGGCCGATGCCATTCATTATTTTTAGTCTACTAAATGTTATTTTAACGATGGCATTGAATATTCTATTTGTTGTTCATTGGGGTCAGGGAATTGAAGGTGTTTTCAAGGCAAACATTATTGCATCTGGTGTTATTTTTTTTAGTTCTGTTCCTATCATAATTAAAAGAATCGATTTAGGATCTTTTGAAAAAGAGATCTTTATTACAGTCTTCAAATTTGCAATTCCCTTTTTGCCCGCAGGCATATTCACAATGATAATGGAATTATCAGACAGATACATATTAGAATTTTATCTAGGTTCAGCAGACGTCGGTCTTTATTCTGCTGGTAAGAAGATGGGGATGCTTGGCTTAACAGTAGTTATGGGTTTTAATATGGGATGGACTCCATACTTTTTAAAACGTGGTAAAGAGCAAGGCGCAAGAATTGAATTCTCAAAGATAGGAACGTTTTTTTTAGGTTTAATGGGCTATATCACATTATTAGTTAGTCTATGGATATCTCAAATAATGAGATTCCCTATTGGAGGGACAACATTAATAGGCGCCGAGTTTTGGGGATGTGAACCAGTTGTAAGAGTTGTTCTGTTGGGCTATTTCTTCTTTGGAGTTTATGTACTACAGTTACCTGGGGTCTATATAAAAGAAATCACTTCGTGGGTCCCAATATTTCGCGTATGCGGAGCACTTTCTTTAATAGTTATGAGTATGATATTAATTCCTCAATTGGGCTTTATTGGCGCCGCTTATGCTGTTCTAGTCGCCTTTATTGTAATGAGTTTTGTTATTTATTTTAAAACGTATAAAATCTACTCAGTCCCATATAATTGGAAAGGGCTAGTCTATCCTATTCTTGTTCTCTTGGTTGTTCAAATTTATGAATTTGATTTCGTTTTAAAACTTTTTGTCTCCCTGCTTTACCCTATACTTTGGTATTTTATTGCAATAACAGAAAATGAAAAAAATGGTATTAAAAGGCTTATCAAATGGTAGTGGTTGTCTCGTGCAATCATTTTTCTGATGATGAAAGAATTTATCATAAACAGATAAAGTCGCTCTCAAATACAGGTAGCAGCATTTTATATTTTACGAGATCTGATGATCAGTTAGATCTTTCTGACGGATTGCTTACTCATAAAAACTTCAGCAAAAATACAAGCTTAAGTGCTTTTATTGAAACAGTTACTCATTCAATAAAGTTGAATAATAATATACAGCACATCCAAATTCATGAGACAGATCTATTGCCATTATTTAAAAAAATAAAGGAACACTATTCTCATATAAATACTATTTATGATGTTCATGAGAACATGGAGGCTCTATACAGGACATTTTCAGATAGGTCTGAACTCATAAAAGAAATATTAATTAAAGTTCGAAATTATAATGAAAAAAAATATTTACAATACGTTGACCAAATAATTCTTGCGAACCAACCTATGAAAGTTGAATTATATACAAATAAATCAACAACGATCATTGAGAACTTTCCTAAAATAGAATATCTAGATCAACCTAGCAGCAATACAAGAAGAACAAAAAACTCAATAATATATCACGGACATCTTGCCCCAGAAAGAGGGATACAAGATCTCGTTTGTGCAATGAAATATGCTAGCGAATCAATACCTTCTATTTCTTTGAGTCTTTTAGGTACATTCCGGACAGAAGAGTTTGAACACAAAATTAAAAGTCTAATAGTAGACTTAGGCTTAGAAAATACAATTACAATTTTCGATCAAGTTCCTCATTCAGAGATATGGCCAATAATAAAAGAGCATTCAATTGGTGTGATTCCGTTTAGAAGAACGCCTTTAACTGAAGAAAACACCCCAACAAAACTTTTTGAAATGATGATATGTGGCTTAGAAATTATTGTTAGTAAGCTTCCACCAGCACAGTATTTTTTAAATGATACCGTTCACTGGTGTGAGCCAGAAGATATTCATTCGATATCCAATTCAATTATAAATGCATGTAAAATGAAGGGCAATTTTATTAATGTTCAAAAAAATTTTGAATTAATTCAACAGAGATATAATTGGGAGTGCAGGCAAGATGACTATCTTGCTTTATTCAGTAATTAATGAAAATATTATACATTTCCCCTGAAAATACTGTTGGGACATTATCTCTCTGGAGGGAAGAACATATTTCGAGAGGTAATCAGTGTCGAGCTGTAACCTTTTTCAGGTCTCCAAAAAAATTTGAAGATGATATCTGTTTAGATCTATCATTTAATTTTACTAGACCACTTATGTCCAAATTTCGAAATATTATATATAAATCATATCGCGGGAGGCATGGATATTTTAAAGAAAAAGATGGATATCCTCCATTATGGAGGCCTGAAGGTTTTTTTGATAGTAGTTTTTTTAAGTTTAAAGATTGGCTATGGAAATCAAAGATTGAAAAAGTTATAAAAGAATACAACTTGTTTGATTATGACGTTTACCACTTTGAAAGTGGGATGGATTTTTTAAAGAATGAATTTTTTGTTCAACAGCTAAATCAGTTAGGAAAAAAGATAATATGTCATTATCACGGAGAGGACCTTAGAAGTAGAGGGGTGATGCCGTATATTGATAAACTTTCTGATCTTAACTTAACCAA
>TARA_Y200000002_G_scaffold256669_1_pt1 | contig 16377 bp, 19 predicted proteins | sample TARA_Y200000002 | Tara Oceans TARA_Y200000002 (sample SAMEA2619388) | marine metagenome | biome: marine biome (ENVO:00000447); feature: surface water layer (ENVO:00002042); material: "saline water (ENVO:00002010), including plankton (ENVO:xxxxxxxx)" | depth 5 m | reverse complement strand
TGTCTAGCTAATATATGTCTTATTGGACTGTCATATAAAGGATCATAAGCTGGAAGAATAGCTCCACCAGGAACTCCAAAAACCGTAGAAACATTTAAATGTTCCAAACTTCTTACAATTAGTTCTGCACCTGTAATCAATTCTTTTGTCATAATATAACGTTTCTTCCTCTTATTAAAAAAAAACCCCCCGTTTTGGGAGGCGCTCATCACAGCAAAATGAGCGCTAAATAAGTAATAGCACTAATACTGAAATGAATACAGCTAAATTTTTCATTAAAATAACTATAGTAAAAGGTTAGAAAAATGAAACATATAAATCTTAATAATTTACTATCTGAAAATTTATTAATTTTACCTAAAGAGGTGAGATTAGGGGTTGTTTCATTGCCATCAGGATTAAGTTTTTCTGACAAAATAGAAAAAATTAAAAAACAAAATAAGCATGCCAATATGAAATTCACCTTTTCAAATCCTAGTTATTCTGGAAAAGCTGATAAATTTGAATGGGCAAATTCAGCAATCATCTTTACTTATGACTACAAGCAGAACAAACACAACTCTAATTTATCTTCTAATGGTTTTGGTAAAATAGCTGCATTTGCTGAACAAGATTATTATGAACCTTTGAAGAAAATTACTAGTGAATTTGAAAATCTTTTTTCCAGGCTGAATTATAAATTCCATACATTTATTGATAATCCAAATCATTATGATAGAACTTTTTTTGAAATTTCAGGTTTAGGGTGGCAAGGTAAAAGCACAATGATGTTGAGCCCAGGAATTGGACCATGGCAACTACTTGGAACTATGTACTCCGACCAACATTTTGAACCAACAGAGTCTAAAAATTATTCATGCGGCGAATGCAATCTTTGTCAAATATCTTGTCCAACAGGGGCATTGGATGAAGATTATATATTAGATTCAAATAAATGTTTATCTTATTGGCTTCAATCACCAGAAACTATTCCATATGACATTAGAACCGCACTAGGAAATAGATTTTATGGGTGTGACGAGTGTCTAATATCATGTCCGCCTGGACAAAACAAAAATATAACAATTAGTAAAATTAATCCTCATGATGTTGATCTTGAAAAAATTATTATATCTACAAATGAAGATCTCTTAGAAAAATATAACTGGTTTTATATACCTAAAAGAAACGCTAATTATCTAAAGAGGAATGCAATTATTGCTTTAAGTAATAATCCAAATCACAAAACATATAAATTTTATCTTGAAATTTATAAAATCTTACCCGATGACTTGAAGAACTATATTTTATGGGGATTTTGGAAACTAGGAAAAATTAATGAAATTAATTCATTAATGGATAAAGAAAACAGCCATGACTTAAAACTTGAATATGAAAAATTAAAAAGTATGACTTCCTAGATTAAATAATCTATTCTTATTCTATGAAAAAAATTTCTGATGATGTCACGCAAGGTATTAATAAATCTGCAGCAAGAGCAATGTTACGAGCTGTAGGCTTGAAAGATGATGACTTTAACAAATTTCAAGTAGGTGTAGTTTCAGCTGGAAATGAAGTTACTCCGTGCAATTTAACTGGGCCAGAATTATCAGAATATGCAAAAAAAGGTGTAAATGGTCCTGACTCAGCCGCATTAATTTTTTCAACTATAGCTGTATCAGATGGTATTTCTATGGGCCATGAAGGTATGAGAGCTTCGTTAGTTTCTAGAGAGGTCATAGCTGATTCAGTGGAACTCGTTATGCATGCAGAACGTTTTGATGGAATGGTGACTATTGCCGGATGTGATAAATCTTTACCTGGTATGCTAATGGCTGCTGGAAGAATTAATAGACCAGCTATATTTCTATATGGTGGGAGTAGTTTACCGGGGGAGTACCAAGGTAAAGACATTTCAATTGTTGATGTCTTTGAAGGTATTGGTGCTTATGAAAAGGGAATTATTACCAAAGAAGATTTATACAACATAGAGTGTGCTGCGTGTCCTGGTGTTGGCTCCTGTGCAGGCATGTTTACTGCAAATACAATGGCTTCAGTTGGAGAAGCAATTGGTATGAGTTTACCCGGTACTGCAGCAATTCCTGCTGAAGATTCTAAATTAAGAGAAGCTGCAGTAAAGTCAGGTGAACAATTAAATTATCTTTTAAAAAATGACATAAAGCCAAGTGACATAATGACAGAGGAAGCATTTAGTAATGCTATTGTGACAGTTTTAGCATTGGGTGGAAGTACAAATGCAGTCCTACATCTTTTAGCAATAGCTTATGAAACTGGAGTAAGTTTAACGATTGACAAATTTGATGAGCTCAGTAGAAAAGTTCCCCACCTTGCTGACATGAAGCCATTTGGAAAATACCATATGGTAAATTTAAATGAAATTGGAGGAGTTCCTGTTGTCTCAAAGATTTTATTAGAAAATGAATTAATAGATCCTAATTGTTTAACTGTGACAGGGAAAACAGTAGGAGAAAATTTAGAAAATATTCAAATACCTAAAAACCAAAATGTTATAAGTTTTCCTGACAATCCAATTTCAAGTGAAGGCGGTATTGCAGTATTAAAAGGAAGCCTGTCTCCAAAAGGCTCTGTTGTAAAAACTGCAGGAATCGAAATAAACAATTTTTCTGGACCAGCTAATGTCTTTAATAGCGAGCAAGAAGCTTTGGAAGCTTTGTTTAATAACAAAATATCAAAAGGAGAAGTTGTTGTAATTCGCAATGAAGGACCTAAAGGCGGACCTGGCATGAGAGAGATGCTACAAATTACAGCAGCAATAAAAGGGGCTGGTTTAGGCAAAGATGTACTTTTGATTACTGATGGAAGATTTTCTGGAGGCACCACAGGACTATGTATTGGACACGTTGCTCCAGAAGGGTTTGATAATGGTCCAATATCAGTTTGTGAAAATGGAGATACTATAACACTTGATATTGAAAAAAGAACACTAAATCTAGAAGTTGAAAAAGATGAAATTGAAAAAAGATTAGAAAATCTTCAACTTCCTTCTCCAAGATACAAATCCGGGGTTCTTCATAAGTACTCCAAGCTTGTAAGTGGATCTGACACTGGTGCGGTTACAATTTAATAGATGATATTTATTTCTGACGTCCACTATCAGTTAGATTATTTGAGTACTTTACCAAAAGATAAAGGGCCTGTGGTTATATTGGGGGACCTAATAAATTGGATTGATTATAGAAACGGAGAGGGGATAGCAAAAGAAGTTTTTGGTTCAGACAATGTTCACAAGCTTATAGATTTAAGAAAGCAGCATAAGTTTGAAGAGAGAAAAGATCTATGGAAAAATTTATACTCCATTGATCCAGAAATTATAATGAAAAAAATGAAAGAGGCCATTGAAAACCAGTATCACGAAGTTTTTAAAATTTTAAAATCTTATGAAGTTTGGTTTATTCCTGGGAATGTTGATGATGTTGATATTATGAATAGCTATACAGCCTCTTCTATTAATAATGTTGATGGACTTTTAATTGAACAAGAAGGTATTAAATTTGGTTTTGCTGGTGGTGGTGTACCAACTCCTATAAACGCAAGGGGTGAAATTAGTGAAAGTGAATTTTCAAAAAAATTAAGCAACCTTAATCAAGCTGAAATTATTTGTACTCATGCACCACCATATGTAAATGAATTAATGACTGATGTTATTACTAATAAAATTGAGCAAGGATGGAAAAGCTTACTAGATTTTATAAAAATTAATCATCCTAAATATTCTCTTTTTGGTGATGTACATCAACCTAAAGCTTCAACTTGGAGAGTAAATAGTACAACATGTATTAATATTGGTTACTTTAGAGCTACTAACCAATATTTAGAATTATCATCAATAATATAATGAATTGCTTATCTTTTGATGTTGGGGGCACAACAATAAAATACGGGATTATAAATGATAGGTATGAAGTCCTTTTAAAAGATAAAATACCAACTCCAAAAGATGAAGAACAGTTTATAGAGTCAATCTCTGAAATTATTCAAAAAAATATTGAAAATATTTCAAAAGTTTCAATAGCAATGCCAGGATATGTAAATATAGCAAATAACAAATATTTGTATGGTCCACATTTACAATATGGTATTGATTTTTCAAAGTTATCAAAATTTTCTGAATACGACTTTTATTTAGACAATGACGGCAATGTCGCGGCTTATTGTGAATATTTATTAAATTATAAAACCAAATATTCGAATTTAATAATGCTAACTTTCGGTACTGGAGTAGGTGGGGGAATAATTTCTGAAGGTAAATTATTAAGAGGAAGGGGAAATGCAGGGGAGATTGGACATATGCTTACCTCAAATGATAGATCAGTTAAAGGCGATAGTGGCAAAAAAGGTAGTTTTGAGTCATCAGTTGCTGCATCAGTATGGACAAAGAAATGTTTTGAGTTAACTGAGAAAAATAAAGATTCAGAACTCGCAAAAAAATTTACTAAAAAAAATGTTGGTTCAGTTTTGTTTGACACCACACTTAGCTTGACAGACCTAGAAGCTACTGCAAGAGATGAAATAATTCAAAACATCTCAAATGGACTTTTAAGTTTATTCGAAATATTCGATAATGAAGCTTTTGTTCTTGGCGGAACTATGTCGTCTGAACCTTTTGATTTAATTACCCTTATACAGGCCGATATTAAGAATAGATACCAATTTCCATCTAGAAATTTTCCTGAAATCTTTATTGCTTCTCAAGGAGAGGATTCTGGAATAATTGGTGCAGCAGCAATATCATTTGATGAATAAAAAAAATTCTCTATTACTTCCACCCCAATTTTTTGAAAATGATTTTCATAAAAAACTAAACTATATACTCCAATTTAAAATTGATGTCTTATATCTTTTTGATCATCTTAAAAATCCAATTAATGCAACAAAGCCCACTTATATACTTACTGAAGAAGTATTTAATTTATATGAAAAAGTAAACAATAAAATAAAAATTGGCGTCTGTGTATTAAATGTTAATACAAGATATTTAGGTAAATTGTTAAAAGATATACTCGAGCCATTGCTTGAACTAAAAAGTATAAGTTTAGGTTTAGGCACTGGAGATAATAAATACGAAAATCGTGATTTTTTATATGAAAACAATATTGAAGATATTATTTGTTATATTTTAGAAAATAAAAATTTTATAAATAATGAATCACAACTATTTCTTGGGGGTAATTCAAAAGAAAAATTAGATTTAGTAAAAAAATATAACCTCGGTATTAACCAATGGATGGGGTCAGATTCAAATTTTATTAAAAAACAGAATGTTTATAACCATTTATTGAATCCAGTTGGAAGTCTTTCACGATGTATCGCATATGAGAATCAGCTTGAATTTGATTATGAAAAAATACATATATTAAAAGATTCTAATTTAAAGATTTTTCAAGAATCTATAGATAAAATTTTTAAAAATGAATAAATATTCCAACAAGTTAATTGAAAATTTTCCTGTTTACTTATTTAATAAAATAAATGAGCAGAAATTAAATTTACGTCAGACAGGGGAGGACATAATAGATCTCGGCTATGGTAATCCAGATATTCCTTCTCATGAACTAGTTGTTCAGAAGCTTATAGAATCTGCTCAAATCAAAAAAAACCATAAATACTCCGTTTCAAAAGGGATTCATGGTCTAAGAAATGCAATTTCAAAAAAATACCTACGAGAATACGGAATTAATTTAGATCCGGGTAGAAATATAGTTAATACTATTGGTAGTAAGGAGGGCTTAACTCATTTACTGATGTCCGTAATTAATAAGGGTGATAATGTAATTGTTCAAGATCCCAGCTATCCAATTCACCACTATGCTCCATTAATAGCAGGTGCAAACGTTTTAAAAATTGAATGTCTTTCAATAGATGGTTTTATGAATAATCTTAAAAAAACCCTTAAAAATGAAAAGGTCAAAGTAGTTTTAATTTCATTTCCTCATAACCCAACTACATTAACTGTAAATCAGGAATTTTATGATGAACTGGTAGAACTTGCAAAAATATATAATTTTTTATTAATAAATGACTTTGCCTACTCAGATATATATTTCAATGAAGTAAAACCACCTTCTTTATTAAAATCCGATCCCGAATTAGAACACTGTGTAGAACTATATTCATTAACAAAAGGTTATTCAATGGCTGGATGGAGAGTGGGGTTTGCAATTGGTAATGAAAACGCAATTACTTCATTGACTAAGCTAAAGTCTTATATTGACTATGGTACATTTCAACCTATACAAATTGCTTCAACAGTTGCAATAAACGATTTAGATGATTATCCGAAAGAAGTATCTTCTATCTATTCTGAACGAAGATTATTAGCCACTGAGTATCTAACTAAATATGGCTTTGAGGTACAAGAAAGTACTGCAACAATGTTTGTTTGGGCAAAGTTACCAAAAAAATACAACAATGATTCAATGAAATTCTCTATTGATTTACTTTCAAAATCTAATGTTGCAGTTTCTCCAGGTCTTGGTTTTGGGAAATTTGGCGAAGGCTTTATTAGGCTTGCATTAGTAGAAAACAAGCAACGTATTAGGCAAGCGATGAAAAATTTTATAAAGACAAATAATAGTGATTAGGGAATTTGTATCTAACTTATTTTTTAATACTGCTCTGGGTAATGGGTTTTATTATAATTTAAACCAAGTTGGACTTATATACCTTGGTTTAATCTCACTCATAGCAATTGTCTTATATAGACTAAATGAAAAAATTAATTTACGAATATTGTATTTGTTTTGCTTTATTTTAAGTTCTATAGCCACTTTTAATGTTTTGAGATATCTTCCATACGGCGGAGATGCAGCAATTTATTGTGAGCTAACTACATTTTCAAAAAATTCAGGTATTTCAATTTACAATACAAGCTTTAAATATACTTTTAATTATCCACCAATATTTGAAAATATTCTTAACTACCTATGTACATTCAATTATGAAGAAAATTATTATTTTTATTCAGTAGGTTTTGGGATCTTCCTGGCAATATTATCAAAAAAACAAGGTAAAAATGTCTTCCTCTTCTCCATTTATTTTCTCGGATCATTTTTGGGATTAAGATGGTCACTGAAAACTGGCAATTTTGTATTTCTTGAATTAATTTTTCTGACTTTGTTCGTAGTTAATTACAAAAAAAATAATCCAATCAGCTATTTATTTCTCATATTGTTCGGCTTTCAAAGACTTTGGTATTTACTACTTGTCCCAGTATTCTTATTTTTTGATCGTGATAAGTCGTTAAAGAAATTTCAATTAATTTTTATTTCTTCTTTTTTTCTTATTCTTCTGAATTTTAATAATTTATTAGTTTACCTTACTAGTTTATTACCTTCTGGTGAGGGTTATAGTATATTTAAAGAACCTCCTGGACATAACACACCTTCAATTTATATCGGTTTAGTTAAAGGATTGAATTTATCTCCCTCCCTAATCACTTTGTTGGTCTATTTATTAGTGTCTTTTATATTCCTATTTCTATTTATGAGAAACAAATCACTATCGAATGAAATAGTTGCTGTAATTTTAATTTGTTCTTTAATTTTGCTGAACCCTTACCTAAAACCTTATCACTTTATTTTCTTTACTCCCTTGCTTCTTCTTATAAAAGACTCATACCTAACCAATACTAAAAGTATGCTTTTGAGTATTGCATATCCATCTTTTTTCTGGATAGTTGCATCTAACTTATCAGTTGGTACATTAACGGGTTATTTCCAAACTGTTTTTTTCGGCTTATTTGTTTTCAACCTAGTTCAGTTAGACTTAGATAGAAATGATTGATTTAAGATCTGATACTGTAACGAAACCCGATAAAGACATTTTACAAGAAGCTTTAAATGCAGAACTAGGTGATGATGAATACGGAGAAGATCCAACTGTAAATGAACTTCAAGAAAAGTGTTCTAAACTACTTGGTTTTGAAGATGCATTATTTGTTTCTTCCGGTCTTATGGGTAATCAGATATCTTTATTAATTCATAATACTCCAGGCAGTGAAGTCATCACAACATCTGATTCTCATATTAAAAATTACGAACACGGTGCCGCTTCTTTCCTCTCGCGTGTGCAGTTTAGAGAAGTAGAACATAAAAATGGAATTATTGACCTAGATGAGATTGCTACAACATTTGAAAAATCAAAAGTCCATAAACCTAACATAAAAACAATAGCCATTGAAAATACACATTTAGCTTCTGGTGGATCTATTGTTCCTTATAATCATATAAAAAAAATTTACCAACTGACACAACAATTAAACGTAAATTTACATATTGACGGTGCAAGAGTTTGGCATGCAATTCTACAAGAAGATTCTTCTCTTAATTATGGATCGATTTGTGACAGTTTAACATTTTGTTTTTCTAAAGCCCTTGGTGCCCCTATAGGTTCTATGTTATTAGGTACTAAAGAATTTATTAAAGAGGCAAGAGAATTTAGAAAAATACTTGGTGGAGGTACAAGACAGGTCGGAGTTATTGCATCGATGGCTAACAAAGCGTTAGACAAGAGACAACGATTATTAGAAGACCATGCAAAAGCTGAAAATATTTATAATGCCCTTGTTGAAATTGGTGATGAAAAAAATGAAATTAGTTTAAAGTATCAAAATACGAACATGGTTTTTCTTGAGTTTGAAAATAATGAGATTGCTAATCAATTTATAGAAAGACTCCAAAATCAGCAAGTTTTATCTGGTCTTATTAATAAAAACACGGTGAGGTTGGTTTTTCATAAGGATGTTCTAAATGAGGATCTAGAAACTATAAAAGAAGCTGTTTACTCTTCCTCTAAATCCTGATTCCATTCAGTAATTGACTTTTCTGACAGATTAACTAAAACATAAGTCCCAATTAGTGCAGATAAGCAAACTATAGAAATATAAATTAAAATATCTATAAGGCAATTAGGTTTAGAATCAGCAATACAGAATGCATTGCCTAATAAGTAACCTATATAGGTAGAAAAAATTAAAACAGTTATATAAATTAAAAATCTAGTTTTGTTGCTAAATCTCATAATTATATTAACTTTAGCTTATTATGAATTTTCCAAGTCCGTGGATTACAATTTTAACTTTTGTTTTAATTTTTTTCTCTGGTTTCTTCTCTTTCATATTTAGTAAAAAAACTGTAGATTTTTATTTGGAAAACGTAGAAACAAAATTTTTAAAATCTCTAGAGCCAATAATTGGAACTATAGGTTTTGTTTCGTCATTTGGTTTGAGTTTAGTAATTCTATATTATTTTATTATATTTGTAAGTTAACATCTTTACACTGTCATACTTAATATATTTTTGTCCTCTATTATTTGCACCTCGCAATGGGAAGGTCTATTTTCGGAAAAATCTTTGTCATTTAAATGGAAGTAAGTAAATGCTCTTATCGTATCCTGGTGCGATATAAAGAGTGTATGTTTGTTATTGCTAAATAATTTATTTACTCTCTCATACACTTCTTGAAGAGGTTCATCTGCTTTTATTAAATCAATTGATTTTTCACTATAAGATTTGTACTCATTAGTTAATTTAATTTCATTAATTGTTAATCCGTGCCATGTAGATATTCCAGGCCATTCTGTAAGTTCTTCCGAGTAAGTTATGTTTATTCCTAGATGTTCATTAACTGCTAAAGCAGTTTGTCTTGCTCTTAAGATAGGAGATGATATTATTTTTTTGACTTTAAAATTTTCTTTTATCTTTTTTCCAATTTCTTTAGCTTGTGTAAATCCATTTTCACTGAGAAAATAACCTGGCAAACTTCCATACTGTATATTTTTATTATTTTCTACCTCTCCGTGTCTTAAAAATAAATTGTTCATAAATTTAGAGTAGTGTGGAAAATGATTAAAATCTTTATATGGCATTAAACAAAAAAGAACAAGAAATATTGAATCAGATTGAACAAGAACTTTTGAAAGATGATCCAGATTTAGCAAATACTGTTAAGGAGTCTACACTTTCAAAATATACCAGAACAAGAGCTGTCGTTTCTTTTTTTGTTTTCTGCATTGGGCTTCTAACTATGTTCAGTACTTATATAGTTCAACCGACTATTGCTCTTGTTGGCTTTGTCGTCATGGCTTTAGCAGCCTACATCTTTGTTTCTAATACTAGGGCTCTATTAAATGCAGAAAATATTAATGAGTGGAATTTTAAACAGGTTTACACTGTTCTAAGAAACAAAGATACCTCTAGACAAAGTTAAAAAATTTAATTAAATTAAATATACATCAAATTTTTTTTAGGAGTAAGGTTTTGAAAAAGGATGCATTTACATCTAAGCAGGCATGCTATTTATCTGGGTGCACTTCTCATCAATTACGCTACTGGGACAAGGTAAACCTGGTAAATCCTTCTATTCAATCTTCAAATGGTAAACCAGGTGTTCCTAAAATGTATTCATTCAGGGACATTGTGGCTCTAAGAGTTATTAAGACTCTCCTAGATAATGGAATGAGTATTCAGAGAGTCCGTAGGGCATGGAAATATTTGTCCAAAAATGCAAACTTAACCCAACACTTGTCTGAAGTCCGCCTTGTCTCAGATGGAAGTACAATATACTCTGTTGAAGATGATGAGGTCTTTGATGCTCTAAAAAATGGTCAATTAACATTTTTTGAAACGATAGATAGTATCACCCAAGATGTCAAAGAAGATGTATCTAAATTTGAGTTAGATAAAGAAAGATTTTTAAATTTACTGACTAAAGTAGAAGAAGATGTACTTAGTCAAGAACTTCAAGCATAATTTACAATCTAAAATAATTTACCATTATGGAAAAATTTCTTAGTCACCGCACATTAATATTAAATTCAACTTTTCAACCACTTTCTGTTGTTTCATACCGGAGAGCAGTTTCACTTATATTAAATAAAAAAATTCATTCACTTGAAGATTCAAAAATAGTCTTTAAATCTGAAAAAACTAAAATAAATTTACCTAATGTTGCACTACTAAATTATTTTGTTAATGCTCCGTACTCAAGAAGAGTTGCCCTTAATAAAGAGAATATATTTATCAGAGATTTTCATACCTGCCAATATTGTGGAGGTGTAGCTGAATCTGTTGACCATATTATTCCAAAATCAAAAGGAGGAGAACATGTTTGGAGTAACGTAGTAGCTTGTTGCAAGAAATGTAATTTGATAAAAGCTGATAAAGATTTGCTCCATACAAGACTTAAATTAATTAAAACACCAGAGCATCCAGTGGGTGCATTTTGGGTAAAAACTATCGTCGGTTCTAATCCAGATCCTTCATGGAATAAGTATCTAAAGTCAGCTTAAAAAATTTTTATTCAAAAGTGTTGCATTGTGGTAGATAGTGTCATATAATGTAAAGAAGTGGTTCAAGGCACGAAAGGCGGATAAAGTGTTCCTTGGTGAGTTTCAACATACAATGGACTCTAAAGGTAGGGTAGTTATACCTTCAAAATTTAGAGCAAGGCTTCAACAGGGCTGTGTGGTCACCAAGGGGCAAGATAATTGTCTTCAGATACTCACAAAAAAGACATGGGAAGAAGAAGCATCAAAGATGGCTTCACTCCCTTCTACAGATCTAACTTCTAGACAATTAAGAAGAGCACTATTCAGTGGAGCTATTGATGTAAAAATTGATTCTGCAGGAAGAATACCAATTCCAGAAAACTTAAGAGATTACAGTGGAATTGATCTTAATGAGGAAGTTACTGTAACAGGTTCTGGCCCTGTAGTTGAAGTATGGTCAACAAGAAGTTGGAAAAAAATCCAAAAAGAAGCTGATCAATCATTTGCAAACATAAATGAGGTGAAAGAATAGGTTCATAGCCAGCTCTCTAGACAACTAAATTGGAACACCCTTACTCCGCCCAACTTTCCAATTGGTGCCAGTTCTAGAGAGCTGGGTATGAATGAAAACAGGGTTGGGTACTTAGAGCATGAAGGGGTGATGATAACTGAAGTAAATTCAGTTATTTCAAGTACACCACCAGGTATTTTTGTAGATGCTACATATGGATATGGTTCTCACTTTAGAAATATTGAACAAAATTTTCCCGACTTAGATCTCCTTGCATTTGATAGAGATATTGAAGTATTAAATAATTCTTATTCCAATATTATTAATCTAAAATTTTCTCAAATTTCTAATTATTTTATAGATAATAATATTGATAGTATTTCAGGAATTTTATATGACTTCGGAGTTTCCTCACATCAGTTAGATAATCATTTAAGAGGTTTTTCATATTCAAATGATGGCCCTTTAGATATGAGAATGAACCAGAATGATGATACTAATGCTTATGATGTTGTAAATAGTTTTGATGAATATAAAATTGCAGATATTTTATTTCAAAATTCCGGAGAAAAAAATTCACGTCGTATTGCAAAAGACATTGTTAGTTCTCGCCCTATAGAATCTACACAGGAACTAGTTAATGTCATTAAAAGTTCCATAGGTAAACAAAATCCAAAATATATTTCTCAAACTATAAAACGCTGTTTTCAATCCTTTCGAATTTATGTAAATGATGAATTAAATGAAATACAAGAGTCTTTAAATCAGATAAAAAATTTTGTTAAGTCTAACGGTGTAATTGTATGTTTAACTTATCACTCACTTGAAGATAAAATAGTTAAAAGAATTTTTAATGAATTAACCACCTCCTGTTATTGTGATGTATCTATTCCTGTATGTACTTGTAAAAATGAACAGTTATATGTGTATGGTAAAAAAAAGAAAATTTATCCTTCAGATATAGAAATATCAAAAAATCCAAGGGCATCATCTGCAACCCTTAGATATGTGATTAAGTTATGAAGTTTAGAAATTTCCTTTTTTTGTTTATTGCAATATTTGTAATATCTATGGTCTCAAATTTATATTTCAACTTAAAAATAAATACCCTTTCGGAAGAACTTTCTACTATAAAAATTGAATTAGTTGAATTAGAAGTTGAGAAATCCAATACCCACCTTGTATTTATAAAAAGTTTTTCAACGAGCAATATGGACTTTCTTTCAAAGAATTTGAATTTTAGAAGATTAGACATTCACAATAAGAATATAGATCTTGTTAAACCATATAAGCTAGAGGACGAGGATAAACCAATTGTAGTTTTAGGTTTTGGTGGAAGATGAATTTATTCAAAATAAAAAGCTTATTACTTTTTACTTTAATATCTGCACTAGTTTTGAGTTCTTCATATATATTTATATCCACAGTTCATGATTTACAATTTACAAACTCTGAGTACTTTAAAGACCAAGCCCTATCGTACAGAATTAAATCTAATAAACTTAAAGCATCCAGAGGTAATATCTATGACACAAATTTAAATGTTGTTGCATCAAGTTCCAGATCATTCAATATTGGCGTATTTCCAAAACAAATAAGTAATGTTGGAGAAGTATCAGCAGCTATTGGTGTGATTTTAAATCTTGACCAAGAAAAAATTTTAGAAAAGATTGTTTCATCTGACAGGTTCTTTTATCTAAAAAGAAATATCGAATTTAATGCGGGTGAAGAAATAAAAAGCTGGAATCTTGACGGCATTGTTTTAGAACCGTCATATATGAGACATGTCCACTCAGAATCATTAAAAAAAATAATTGGAAAAGTTGATCCAGACGAAAATGGTATAGAAGGGATTGAGTATTATTTTAATTCAAATTTAGAAGGCACAGATGGAGAAATAAAGTATGAAGCATCTCCAAATGGAAGAATGATTCCACAAGCTGAAGTTAAGACCATTCAACCAATTCATGGTCAAGATCTTATATTAACAATCGACTCTGATTTACAGTATCTAAGTGAAGGCTTATGTGAAGATGCTTTAATAAGAACAGAAGCCTTAAATTGTTCAATAGTATTCTCTAATGCAAATAGTGGTGAAATATTAATTGCTGCAGAGAAGCAGAGTCAAAATAAACAAAGTTACGATATAGATTTAATTAGCTTACGAGCAATATATGAACCTGGTTCATCTTTAAAAATCTTCTCTATAGGTGCAGGAATTGAGTATGGCTTAATTGATGAAAGTACAAAATTTGTTGTAAATGATTTTATTGAAGTTATTGAAGGATCGTGTGCTAAAAATTATGAAGGATTTAAAGCTTGTTATAGAGACTTTTTAAATCATGAACCATATGAGTTAAGTGTTATGGAAATTATTGAAAGATCATCAAACGTTGGAACTATTCTTGCTACTCAAAATCTAAATATTGATTATTTAGAAGAATACTTGATGAAGTTTGGATTTGGGGAGCCTACAGGGGTAGAGCTAACTGGTGAGCTCCCAGGCGGGTTTAGAGATTATAATACTTGTGCAACATGTCTTAGCTCACTATCTATAGGCTACTCTATAAACGTAACACAACTTCAGATGATAAGAGCATACAGTATCATTGCTAACGGTGGAAGAGATGTAAATCTATCAATGGTAAAAAAAGAAAGCACTAGTCTAGACAACGAACAAATCATAAGTTATGAATCAGCAAATAGGTTAAAAAAATTATTAATCAACGTTGTAGATGGTGAAAATGGAACAGGTAGGTCACTACGACTTGAAAATTATATTATTGGGGGCAAGACAGGGACTAGTAAAACCCACATCGAAGGGGTAGGATATTCAGATTTTAGATACAATACATCTTTTACAGGCTTTATTGAAACATCTAAAGGACCTGTAGTAGGCTCTGTTATTTTATGGGGTGCCTCGGTTAACCCAAGATCAGAATATGTAACAGGCGGCTCTACTGCGGCACCAATATTTAAAAATATTGTCAGCAACTTAGTTCCGGGTGAATAATGAACAATAATTTAACTTTTGATCATTATGTTAATTTAAATATAGATTATTCGAATGTAGTCAACTCAACTCTAGATATTGAAAATAATTCAATATTATGTATTGAACTAAATGATGCCGAAAGATTAGATAATTTAATTTTAGAAGGATTAAAAAAAGGTACAAAACTTGTATTAACAAGTACCAAATCAAATATTGAAAATGAAAGCGTCTATAGATATGAAAATTTTGAAGAAATTTTTTTTGATATATTAAAAAATTTATCTCCTGATTATAAATCAAAGTATTATTTTGGTATAACTGGCACAAATGGTAAAACTACAACAGGTTATTTACTAAAGCAATTAATTGGAAGTACTTCAGCTTTTGTAGGAACTGTTGATGAGGAAAATTATTTTGACTTTACAAAAGAAGAACATTTAACCACACCTAAACTTTTTAATTTAGTAAAACTCATTTCAAAACTTAATAGTGATATTGATTCGATTATTCTTGAAGTTTCTTCACACGCGATTAAGCAAGATCGACTTAAAGATATAAATTTTGTTATTTCTGGATTTACAAATCTAAGTCAAGACCATTTAGATTATCACATCAATATGGATGAGTACTTAATGACAAAATCAAAATTATTTAATGAAGATATATCTAATAAATTTTTATTCGTTGACTCAGAATACGGTCAAAAGATTAATTTAACACAAGATTCCCGAGGTTTATCAATTGGTAATGCGCCATCAAATGATGTTGAATTTTTAAGCTATGAAGATGAAATAATTAACTTTAAAATTGATGGAATAAAAATTAAAGAGAATCTTAAAATAACTGGACCTGAGTCAGTTTACAATTTCCTACTTGCATTTGGATTAGCATATTATTCAGAATTGTACGATTTCGAAGCTCTTAAAAATAACATTAAAACACTTAAAAATCCACCAGGACGCTATCAAGTATTAGATATTAATGAAAAATCAATAATTGTTGACTATTCACATACTCCTGATGCAATTGAAAAAGTTATTAGCTATACACGAGATTTGTATCAAAATGAGATAATTGTAGTTTTTGGTGCTGGTGGTAATAGAGATAAATCAAAGCGAAAATTAATGGGCAAGGCTTCTCAACTTGCAAATAAAATAATTATTACAAATGACAATCCAAGAAATGAAAATCCTATGGAGATTGCAAAAGATATATTAGCCGGAATTGATTTACAAAAGGATGCAAAGATAATACTCGACAGAAGGGATGCTTTAGAAGAAGCTATTAGCTTTCTAAATGATAAAACTACTCTACTAGTATTAGGTAAAGGACATGAAAAACATCAAGAAATAGGAGATAGAATATTAGATTTTGATGATGTAGTGGTCATAAAAGATATATTAGGTAGTAAATGATTGGAATAATTGTATCGGGTGGTTTAAGTTTTTTATTTGTTATTGTCTCCACATTTTTAGGCGTAAAGTTTTTTAAAAGTCGAAATATAGGTCAAAACATTCAAGAAGAGGTTGTTTTTCATGAGCACAAAAAGGGAACTCCTACAATGGGTGGAATTTTTGTAATCCT
>TARA_Y200000002_G_scaffold190441_1_pt1 | contig 16454 bp, 13 predicted proteins | sample TARA_Y200000002 | Tara Oceans TARA_Y200000002 (sample SAMEA2619388) | marine metagenome | biome: marine biome (ENVO:00000447); feature: surface water layer (ENVO:00002042); material: "saline water (ENVO:00002010), including plankton (ENVO:xxxxxxxx)" | depth 5 m | reverse complement strand
AAATATAAAATCTATTATTTTTGGTACAACTACTACTGCTGGAAAAGCTTTTGACATAGTTTTAATTATCAGCATTTTATTTAGTATCATTTTAGTAATGCTTGATAGTGTTTCTATATACCATAGTAAACATGGTGAAATTTTTTATTTATTTGAATGGCTACTGACAATCCTTTTTACTATTGAATATACCCTTCGGATATATTGCATTCGAATACCATCAAGTTATATTTTTAGTTTCTTTGGCATTATTGATCTACTAGCACTCATACCAACATATTTAGGTCTTCTATTACCTGGGGCTGGTATTTTTTCTGTAATAAGAGTATTACGTGTTCTTCGTGTATTCCGAGTTTTAAAACTTGTTCAATTCATGGGTGAAGCAGAAATGCTAAGAAAAGCAATGTACGCGAGCAAAAGAAAGATATTTGTTTTTCTATTTTATGTTATGACCCTTGTAATTATTCTTGGATCCATAATGTATCTAGTTGAGGGGGAAGAATCAGGTTTTGACAATATTCCACGAAGTATTTATTGGGCTATTGTTACGTTGACCACAGTTGGCTATGGTGATATTTCTCCTCAAACAAATCTAGGTCAGGTAATTGCAGCCATGATCATGATTATGGGTTATTCCATTATTGCAGTACCGACAGGAATCGTTACTTCAGCAATGCGCTTTAAGGAAAACAAAAGATATATCCGATGCGCAGTCTGCGAAGATAAATATCAGAGGAAAAACACAAATTTTTGCAATAATTGCGGTGCAAAACTTCATAATGAAAACTAAAGTTTCAGTAATTCGAATACGATTTAAACAATAGACCTCTCATACTTCCCATCGTTTATTTCTTCTTCAATTTTTATGGAGTTTTTAGGGCATTACAGAGTATTTCTAAACTTTCTTCTAATTCCTCATCATTTATTACCAATGGCATCAATGTCCTAATTATGTTACCGTAAGTCCCAGCGGTAATCATAACTAATCCATTTTTTAAAGCCTGCTTATGAATTCTTAATGTATGTTCCTTATCAGGATTGCCTTTCTTATCAATGATGCTTATTCCTTGCATTGCCCCTAAGCCTTTTAAAGCGCCAATCCATGGAACATCTTTTTTTACAGCATTGATCTTAGTAGTTAATTTTTTTCCAATCTGGACTGCACGCTCGGGGAGCCTTTCATCTTTCATTATATCTAAAACAGCAAGTGCTGCCGCACAAGATACAGGGTTCCCTCCAAACGTCCCGCCAATTCCACCTATGTGGGCAGAATCCACTATTTTAGACCTCCCAACTACACCACTAAGTGGTAATCCACCAGCAATAGACTTAGCTAAAGTAAATAAATCAGGCTCAATACCAAACTGCTCCATTGAAAATAAGGATCCAGTTCTCCCAAATCCAGTTTGTACCTCATCAGCAACCATAACGATATCATAAGTATCACAAAAGTCTCTTATCTGCCCCATAGCAGCTTTTCCTACTGGAATGAACCCGCCTTCACCAGCTACTGGCTCAATGACCAAACATGCTATTCTTTTTGGATCTACTTTTAATTCAGACAATTCAAAGGTCTCGATTGGAAAATTCATACGATGAATATTATCTAAAAATGGACCAAAACCTTTTTTATATGGGTCTTCTTTATACGTCATTGACATGGTCATTTGTGTTCTTCCATGGTATGCGTGAGAGAAAACTAAGATATCGGTTCTACCTGTGTATATCTTACTCACCTTAATTGCATTTTCCACTGCTTCTGCACCAGAGTTAAAGAATACGGATTTGCAATGATCTTTTATAGGAACGCTATCAGCCAGTCTTTGAGCAAGGTCCACATAAGGCTTATAAGGTGCGACTGTAAAACATGGATGTATAAATTGATTCAACTGTTTTTTGATTGCACTTATAACCTTCGGGTGTGAATGACCAACATTCATCGTCCCTATTCCGCCTGCGTAATCAATAAAAGTATTCCCATCAACATCAATAAGATTACACCCGACAGCTTTATCTATAAACACCCCACAGACAGAGCCATGACCTTTGGCTACATTAACTTCTCGCTTTTTAGTTAATTCTATAGATTTCGGACCAGGAACAGTGGTGTTAATATTTATTTTCATTTTTTACCATACTTTAGAATTCACATTATAATAAACAATCTACTCTTTAAGAACTATTTACTCTTATCTTATTATATTAAACTTATTAAAAACGAATATAGTTTTTCATAAACTATCTTACATATTTTCATTAGCAATTATTTAATAAAAATGTATAAAAACTTCTTATGAAAAAAAGAGCTGTGGTACTTTTATCCGGAGGACTCGATTCTACAACTTGTATCGCTATCGCAAAAGATATTGGATTTAAGATATATGCTTTAACCATTAATTATGGGCAGCATCATAAGTTTGAGTTAAATGCAGCTAAGCAGATCATCAAACACTATAAAATTCAAAACCATACTATCATTGACATTGATCTCTCCAAATTTGGTGGCTCAGCACTAACAGATAATCTAAAAATACCAAAACATCGAAGTGAAAAAGAAATGTCAGACATACCTGTGACATATGTTCCTGCTAGAAATACAGTGTTTTTATCATTAGCTTTAGCTAGGGCTGAAACTCTCGAGTCATTTGATATTTTCATTGGTGTTAACGCCCTTGACTATAGCGGATATCCTGACTGCAGACCTGAATATATAAAATCATTTGAAGAGACTGCAAACCTCGCAACAAAAGCAGGAGTTCAGGGAAATAGATTTAAGATTCATACACCTCTTATTAATATGACAAAATCTGAAATAATCGCTAAAGGTTTAGGACTTGGAGTTGATTATGGAATGACATCTACTTGCTATGACCCAAAACCAAACGGTAACCCGTGTGGTTATTGCGATGCATGTTTTCTCAGATTGAAAGGTTTTGATGAAGCAAATACAATTGACCCATTAAACTATACTAAGCATTAATGTATACAATAAAAGAAATCTATTTCACGCTGCAGGGCGAAGGCTTTCATACGGGTAGGCCATCGGTATTTATTCGATTTTCTGGCTGCAATCTTTGGAGCGGACTAGAAAAAGATCGCAAAAATGCAATATGCAATTGGTGTGATACTGATTTTGTAGGGATAGATGGGACAAATGGTGGAAAATATTCTGCAAACGAGATCAAAAACATTATTGTTGACCTTTGGCCTAAAAATGAATCTTCTAAGCCTTATGTTGTATGTACTGGTGGCGAACCGCTTTTACAGATTGATAAAAATCTCATAAAAGTCATTCAAAATACTGGATTTGAGATAGGACTTGAAACAAATGGGACCATAATTCCTCCTGATGGAATAGATTGGATCTGTGTAAGTCCAAAGGCGAATACCGATATTGTTTTAAAAAATGGCAATGAATTGAAAGTCGTATATCCCCAATGTGGAATAAATCCAAGAATACACGAAAAACTAAAATTTGACCATTTTTACATTCAACCTATGGATGGTATTGATCAAAAAAACAATATTAGAAGGTCTGAAAAATTTGTTTTGAATCACCCTAAATGGAAGCTTAGTCTTCAAACTCACAAGATCCTGGGTATTCCTTAAATTCGAGCATGGAAGTATATAAAACATTTTCAATTGAGTCCGCTCGTTCTCTACCTAAACTACCTAATGAACATCCATGCAAAAAAGTTCATGGTCACTCTTTTAAAATCACATTAACAGTAGAAGGAGAGATTGATCAATCTACTGGATTTGTAATGGATTTCTCTAATATTGATACTGTATTCAGGCCAATTCATAAAATCATAGATCATGCATATTTAAATGATATAAAAGGACTTGAAAATCCTTCAAGTGAAAATTTATGTCGTTGGATATGGAAGCAGCTCAATCCGCATTTAAAAGGGTTAAAACAAGTAGAGATAAGAGAAACAGAATCCACTGGCTGCATATATAAAGGAAAATAAAATGGCAAAAGCAGATGGTAAATCATTTCAATTTTTAGATGAGTCACATATAGACCCAAATCTTTTAGAAGTATTTGAATTTGATAGTCCAAAACAATATATAAAGACTGAAACAGATGAGTTCAGTGCTGTTTGTCCATTTAGCGGCCTACCCGATATAGCCTATGTTAATATCGAATATTTTCCCACAGGAGGAAAGTGTGTAGAATTAAAATCTCTAAAATATTACTTCGTGAGCTTTAGAAATGTAGGTATCTATCAAGAAGCGGCGACCAAACGTATTTATTCTGATCTCTCCTCAGTATTAAATACCAAGCAATTAATGGTGACCACCCTTTACAATATTCGTGGCGGTTTTCAAACCACATGCGTAGAAGGTTCTTTAGATTAAAAGATGATTCAATTTGGGTGCCAGAATATGGTAAAACAGGTTAGGCGCGTATTATTGAAACATCCTCGAGAAGCTTTCATCGACCAAGCCACTGTCGACCGACAATTCTCTGAACTTAATTATTCCAATACTCCAGATTTTGAGATAGCCTGTAATGACTATGACCAATTTGTTGACCTCATCCAATCATTTGGTGCAGAGATTCATTTTTTACCTGCTTCCAACACGTCTCTTGATTCAATATATACTCATGACCCTTGTATAGTGACCAATAGTGGTGCTATCCTTTGTAATATGGGAAAACCGCAAAGGTATAATGAGTCAGATGATATAGAAAAATATTTCACTTCAATCGGAATCCCAATTTTAGGACGTATTGAAGGAACTGGGACTTTAGAAGGTGGCGATATTATATGGATAGATGAGCGTACAGTTGCAGTTGGAGAAGGGTACCGATCTAATATGGAAGGAATAGATCAATTCAAACATCTATTAGGAGATCTTGTTGATGATGTGATCCCTGTGGCTCTACCACACTGGACAGGTCCCGAAGATTGCCTCCATTTAATGAGCAATGTTTCACCTGTTGACCATGATCTTTATTTAGTTTATTCAAGATTGCTTTCTGTATCTTTCAGAAAATATCTTCTTGAACGTAAAATTAAATTAATTGAAGTTCCTGATGAAGAATATTCTTCAATGGGGTGTAATGTACTAGCAATGACAAGTCGAAAAGTTATTATGATAGAAGGAAACCCAATCACGCAAAACAGACTTGAAAATGAAGGCGTGGAAGTTCATACATATGATGGCGCTGAGATATCATTAAAAGGTGCAGGAGGACCTACTTGTTTAACTCGTCCTATCTTAAGGTATGATCAATGAGCTATAAGAACCAATTCCATGGTGTGACACAGTTAAAAGTCTCCCCATTCTTTGATAGGACCTCTGTTCTAAATGAGTCACAAGAATGGCGTCGTTGGTCAGGCTATCTTTCTGCAACCAATTACGAGTTAAATCATGAGAATGAATATTTTGCGATTCGAACTAAAGCAGCATTATTAGATATCTCACCATTATACAAATACCTTATAGACGGCCCTGATTCACAAAAATTTCTTCATAGGTTAGTTACTCGAAATATCAATATTTGTAAGGTTGGACAGGTCATGTATACACCTTGGTGTGATGAAAACGGCAAAGTAATCGATGATGGAACAGTTCAGAGATTATCAGAGCACAATTTCCGCATAACTAGTGCAGAACCAAATTTAGAATGGCTAGAACATAATTCTGTTGGAATGGACCTAACAATTTCAGATGACTCATCAACAACCGCAGCATTAGCTCTTCAGGGTCCTAATTCCCGATATATTCTGAATGCATTAGCCAATGCAAATCTTAATGACCTTAAATTTTTCTGGATGATGGATACAAAATTCGGAGATATCCCTGTATCCATATCCAGAACAGGATACACAGGTGATCTCGGTTATGAGATTTGGATGAATCAGAATGATGCTCTATTAGTTTGGGACATGCTTATTGAAAAAGGGAAACCTTATGGTATCACCCCTACTGGCTTACAAGCGTTAGATATATCTCGGATAGAAGCAGGCTTGATATTGCTGGATGTTGACTATATCTCATCGCGCCATGCGTTGATCGAATCAAGAAAATCATCGCCGTTTGAACTAGGCCTTGGGTGGTCCGTGAAAATGAAAAAAGATAACTTCATAGGCAAAAGAGCATTGGAAAAAGAGTTACGAAATGGACCAGAATGGAAGTTTGTTGGCATAGAAATCGAATGGAATGAATTGGAAAAACACTATAGAAAGGTAGGACTTGCACCTGGACTCCCTTCCACTGCTTGGAGAACCAGTACGCCATTGTATAGTGGTTCTGAACAAGTGGGATATGCAACCAGTGGTGTATGGTCTCCGATATTAAAACGATATATAGCTCTTGCACATATTAAGAATGGCTATTCAAAAGAAGGAACCGTATTGAATTTTGAATTGAAGGTTGAACACTTTAGAAAGTTGACCCCTGCAAAGGTTGTGAAAACACCATTCTTTGACCCAGAAAGGAAACGTTCATGTCCAACATAAATAAATATGATGCCATTGTAATTGGAGGAGGTCACAATGGCCTTACTGCGGCAGCATATCTTGCAAGGGCAGGGAAAAAGGTCTTAGTTCTAGAACGTCGACATGTTCTTGGAGGGGCTGCTGTCACTGAAGAGGTCTTTCCAGGATTCAAATTTTCTGTTTGCTCTTATGTAGTGAGCTTAATGAAGCCCAATGTCATGCGAGAATTAATGCTCCCTAAATTTGGATTGGAGTTGCTCCCCCTTGAAAGCACTTTCACACCATTAGATGGCGATTATTTAATGCGAACAGCTGATGGTGATCAGACATACAGAGAAATCGCACGCCATTCAATAAGAGATGCTGAAGCGTATAAACGCTTTGGCCCTCTCATGGGGCAAATTGGGATGGCTGTAAGACCTATACTTGAGACCATTGCACCAAATGCATTGAAGCCTTCTCTGTCAGATATGTTCGCAACAAAAAGATTACTAGACCATTTTAAAACACTCTCAAATGAACAATTTGAATATTTAACAAAACTCATGACCATGAGTTCAGCTGACTTTTTAGATGAGTGGTTTGAATTCGAGCCATTAAAATCCACCATGTCTGCCAGTGGAATCATTGGAACATTCATGGGCCCAAGATCACCAGGTTCTGCATATGTAATGTTGCATCACTATATGGGAGATATCGATGGAGCTTTTCGCGCCTGGGGGTTCCAAAGAGGAGGTACTGGTGAGGTCAGTATGGCCATTGCTAGATCAGCAGAACACTTTGGTGCAACAATCATGACAGAAGCTTCAGTAAAAAACGTTATAGTGAAAAATGGAAGAGCAACTGGTGTTGCACTCGATAATGGAGATGAATACATATCTGATATCGTCATTTCGGGTCTGGATCCAAAATTATCATTTTTAAAGATGGTTGAAGAAAAAGAACTTCCTTCAGATTTTGTTAGATCAATCAAAAATTTTCGAATAAGAGGTTCTTCAGGTAAAGTGAATCTTGCACTTGATGGTCTTCCCGACTTCACCTGCCTTCCAGGTGAAGGTCATCATCATAGAGGTGCAATATCTATCAGCCCAGATTTTGATTATTTAGAGAATGCATATGATGACGCAAAATATGGAAACTTCTCAAAAAAACCATTTATGGACATAATTCTGCCATCTGTTCTAGATCCTGAGATGGCACCTCCAGGTAAGCATGTTATGTCTTGCTTTGTACAATATGCACCCTATGACCTGAAGGGAGGATGGGATGATACCAAGAGAGAAGCATTTGGTGACGCGGTAGTAAATGCTTTAGCCAGATATGCTCCAAATATTAAAGATATCATATTGCATAGGCAGGTCCTAACACCAGCAGATCTTGAAGACACATTTGGACTTACAGAGGGTAATATTTTCCATGGAGAATTAACCATTCAACAATTATTTTCATTACGCCCGGCAGTAAAATGGGCAGATTATACAACACCTATAAAAGATTATTTTCAATGTGGTTCCGGTACGCACCCTGGTGGCGGCATTACAGGTTCTCCTGGAGAAATGGCAGCAAAGAAGATATTAGGTATACATTGATCATGGCACAATATGACGTCATTGTAATTGGAAGTGGAATCAATAGCCTTGTGGCAGCTTCAATAATCGTGAAGGCAGGTAAAAAGGTTTTGGTCCTTGAAGCAAGGGAGGAGATCGGAGGCATGGCTTCTACCAATGAGTTTGCACCTGGATTCCAGTATAATGCCATATATGATACCATAAAGTGGGTCGACCCTAGAATAGTTAAAGAACTGCAGATACAATCCAAAGGTCTAGAACTCATAGATATGGAAATAAAACGTATTGCTCTTGGTGCAAGAGAAAATGAGCATGTTATTTTTCATAAGGACCCGTTGGCCACATGCGAGTCAATTGCTAATCTTTCTAAGAATGATTCCAAGAGATGGATGGACTTTACGACACATATTGAAAAATTAACAAAGTTCTTAGAAAAACTTTACCAATTAACTCCTCCTAATCTGCCTGATATTGGATTATTGGATGCTCTATCAATGAGAAGCCTATTAAGCCCCTTAGTAGGACAAGGACCCCAAGGTCTTGTAGATCTTGCGAGAACCGCGCCTATGATGATGCCAGAACTCATGGATGAATGGTTTGAAAATGAATTACTGAGAAGTGCTTTATCAACTGCAGGTACTCATGGTCTATCCTATGGACCATATGCTTCAGCCACCGGCTACAATTTTTTACACCAACATCTCTATAGTAAAGGCATCATACATAATTCAAGTATTGTAAAAGGTGGTACAGGCGCATTTCCAAAAGTATTAAATAATATTCTATCCTCCCATAATGCAGATGTAAGAACAAGCTCGAAGGTCACATCAATCAATATCAAAAATAACACATATGAGAGTGTTACGACACAAGGAGGGGAAACAATCATGTCAGATCAAATCATATCTGGTCTAGACCCACATAATACTTTCATTAATTTAGTTGGGAATCAAAATCTTGATCCAAATTTTCACACTCAAATCAGAAATATAAAATATAGAGGCAGCACAGCTCGTATTCATTTCGCACTTACGGACATGCCTAAGATTAAAGGCGTGAATGATAATCATATGAATACTGTCTTTTCCATTTGTCCTTCAATGGAATATTTAGAAAGAGCCTCCGATGCAGTAAAATATGGTTTTATCTCTGAAAACCCTTATGTAGAATTCTCAATCCCTAGTACTGTTAACCCTGAATTTTCACCAGAGGGAAAACATGTCCTATCCGCATCGGTTCAATATGCTCCATATCATTTAAGAGATTCTGAATGGGACCAGAGGTCCAAAGAACAGTTAAAACAGAACACCATTCAAGTACTTGAGAAAAAAATTCCAGATATCACAAACTTAATTGAAACCTCTATTGTCTATTCTCCAAAAGACCTTGAAGTTGAATTTGGACTTACAGAAGGAAACCTTAATCATGGTGAGATGACCCTTGATCAATTATTATTCATGCGACCTACGGCCTCCAGTTCACAATACAGCACTCCTTTTAATAATCTTTATTTATGTGGTCCAGGTACTCATCCAGGCGGCGGTCTGCATGGTATGAATGGTTATAATGCAGCAAAAAAGGTCTTAAAGGATTGAGTTTTAAAAAAACAGCTGATACTCTTTCCAAAGGTGCGCACACACTCGAGAGAGACTTTTATACAAGTTCACAAATTTTAAATGACGAATATAAAAAAATATTTCAGTCACAATGGATCTGTGTTGGAAGGTCTGAAGAATTAACTACGGTTGGCCAATATAAGACAATCAATTTAGGCAATGAAAGCGTGATCATCCTTAAAGATGAGAGAGAAACCATTAAGGCTCATTATAATGTTTGCAGACATAGAGGCACGAGAATATGCAATGAAAGTAATGGCAAATTCTCGAAATCTATACAGTGTGGCTATCATGGATGGACCTATGCGCTGGATGGGAAGCTCGTTGGAGCGCCTCACATGAATTCAGTAGAAAATTTTAACAAGGATGACTATTCGTTGTTTCCAATTCACATAAAGGAATGGGAGGGGTTTATTTTTATTAACCTTTCAGATGACCCCGAAGATTTTGATAAAACATTTTATCCAATTAAGGGTAGGTTTTCAAATTGGAATATCTCTGATCTTAAGACTCTTGAAACAAAAGAATATGAAGTAAAAGGTAACTGGAAGCTGGTCATACAGAACTATTGCGAATGCTACCACTGTCCAATATTGCATCCTGAGTTAGCCGCAATCCACAATTATATGGGAGGCCGTAATGATCTTTTTGAGGGTCCTTTTCTAGGCGGATATATGGATTTTAATAATGGGAAAGATAGTATCTCTTCAAGTGGTGAACTTTGTTGTCCTACCCTACCGAATATAAAAGAAGAAGATAAAAAAAGGGTCTATTACTATTCTATTTTCCCTAACATGTTGTTAAGTCTCCATCCCGAATATGTAATGTATCATACTGTATGGCCACTAGGCATAAATAGATCTAAAGTAACCTGTAGCTGGCTATTTACAGAAGAAATAATTAATTCAAATGATCATAATATCGAAGAGGCAGTGGACTTTTGGGATATGACCAATAAACAAGATTGGTATATTTCAGAATTATCACAACTTGGTATTCAATCAAGTAAATATTCCCCTGCTCCATATTCTGGACAGGAAAGTTTATTAGCTGCATTCGATAAGCACTACAAAAAAATCATAAATTAAAAAAACCCTACTAAAGCTGGTTTAATATTGATTTAGGAAAATGCATTGTAACTAGCATATTTGGTACATCAACCACCTCAGCAATCTTTAAATCCCCGACTAAAGAACAAAGCATATATGCATCTTCAGCTGAAATATCATAGTTATTACTTAGATGGTCTACCATAAAATTCACTGCTTTTTTTGTTGCTATATCAATGGTTGTTCCAAATCCTGTGACCGCATAATAGGTATCAGTCTCATACTGAGGCTCTTTAATCTCAGGCTTGTCTTTTATAACTCTCAAACGATAAGTAAATGTCATTGGCGCCTCAATAGCCGTACCACAAACCTCTCCTAATCCCTGAACCGCATGACCATCACCTATAGAAAAAAGTGCCCCTTTAACAAATACAGGAAAATAAACTGTTGTTCCTTCGACTAAGCTAGGGTCGTCCATATTCCCACCATTTGCCCTTGGTGGTATAGTCGAAAGCATTTCCTCTGCATCTGGTGCTACTCCCATTATCCCTGGAAATGGCTTTAAAGGAATTTTTACTTTACCATTAAACATAGTTGTTTTATTCAAAACATCTATTTCGTGAATATTTAATTTGGGATTTGGAAATCTGTCCGTTAAAAATCCAAACCCTCCAACAATCGCCTGCCACCCATAATCATGTAAATCTATTTTTAAAAGGTCAACTGCCAAAATATCACCAACTTCTGCTTCTTCAACATAAACAGGACCCGTTATTGGATGTATTGGTCCAAAATCAATATTTGCAAGATCCTCAAGCTTGGCCTTAGAATGTAATTGCCTATCGGAAGCCTCATAGGCATCTGCTTTTATAACTGCGCCAGATTTTACTGTTAGCACTGGGGGTATTAGTTTACTGAATTTGTTATGCTTTTGATCTGCTGTAAGCACATGATCGGGGACAATTGCATTATCCTGTGCACAAGAGAAAAAAATCAAGGAACAACTTAACCAAATGAGTTTATTCATAATTCATATCCTTTTATGATCGCTAATAAAAAGGCCTCTTACGAGGCCTTTTTATTTTTTTAAACTGTTTAACCTTAACCAGGCGTTTCAGTTTCCGGTATTGGAAATGTAACTATAGTATCACCATCTCTATCAAGTGGCAATTCTGATGTTTTTCCATAGTGTCTCATATCTGTGAGTCTATGACCTTCAAGAAAAAGAGAGTAACGTTTTTCATGAAGAACACGGTCATGCGCATTGCTTGCATCTGTCCCGGTGTATTCAGCTGCTCCAGCTGCAGTGCGAAGAGCATTCATTATACTTTCTGCGCCAGCATAATCACCATTACCAATATGCACCTCTGCCTGAAGCAATTGCAATTCTACTGCTCTCATCATTGGTACAGGATCATATGTACTACCATAAAGAGTTGGTGCTAAATAGCTTTGCAATCCATCGTAAGTAATCGTGTCAGCTCTAACTAAAACATTATTTGTTACCCTTGTATCTCCTTCATGTGCATCTGTTAAAAAAGAGGGATGAACCATCAATTTTAAAGTTGCCGCATTTGGATCTTCAAACATCTGATTATCTACATCATTTGCACCAGAACTAAAAACATGGTAAACACCTGCATCATGATCACTTCCATTCATCCAAGCATCTACTGATGTCAAGGCTGTTTGGGCTTGAGACCATTTATCCTGAAGTACAGAAACGCGGGCCATTAGTCCACGGTTAAAATGCACAAAAGTTTCCGGTGTATTGAAACCATCAAAGCCACTTGAAAGCGTAAACGTAAAAGCGTCTCCCGCTGAAGCAAGATTATCTCGCCCTGAATTAAGAAGAGTCTCGATTTCAGTTAACACTTCCCCTCTTGTTGCAACACCAGCTTCAATATCTCCATCATAATTAAGTCGAGCTGCTTCTGCTAACTTTCGGACCTCTGAATCAGAATCATTAGTCTCAGTGAAGTTCACGAGACGCAAAAGAGCATATGCATTCAAGGTTTGAGCAAACCCTTTTGAACCTTCATCTGCTTCTGAACTATTTATTATAGTCTGACAATTTGAGATGACCTTATAAGTTGCTGCCCATGGAGTATAACACAGAAATCCACCTCCATCAATTGGACCGCGTAATAGTTCACCTGTATATCTGGGGTCAGCTGGTTCTAGATAGTAAGCTTCACGACCAACGACTAACATATCTCTTATATAAACACCGAGCCCTGATCTAAGTTGCGATTCTGCACCCGTAACCAATGATTGAACTGTAGCAGTGTCATCTGTTGGATTGTTAGGATCTGGAAAATCTAATTCTTCACATCCTGTCCAAACCAGTACAAGAGCCATTGGCAGAATCTTCATTGTTATTTTTTTAATTGTATTCATTTTTATTAACTCCTTGGATTAGAATCCCATTGATAATGTTAAATACATACTTTTTGATAATGGAAAAGGATTCGTATCAACCGAACCACCAACAGCCTCATTACCAAACTGACTCACTTCTGGACTCAAACCTGAATAATCAGAACGCATCCACCAGTTTCTAAGAGCAAGACCAACTTGCACATTACTTAAACCGTAGCCTTCAGTAAGGCCACTTGGCAATGAATAGGTTAAACTAAGGTCTCTTAAAGCAGTATAAGTAGTTGACTCAACGTATGGAGCAGTTACTCCACCTAAAACAGTTAAACGCTCTGCTCCATTACCCGCGGCAGTTCCATCACCATCGAGGTCTAGGTCACCGTTATCATAATCAACTGTAGTGCCGCCCAAATCGTAGATCAGGTTAGCAAGGTTGATAGCATGACCACCTTGTTTGTGATCAATAAGAAATGAAAGAGATAGCGGTCCAAAACTAAATGAGTTCCTGAATGAAAGACGGTAGTCAGGATTTTCATTGCCTAACTTTTGATGGTTGACCCCATCAGCTTCCATTTCAGCTCCAATAATTGTAGTAGGTGACCAACCTTCTTGGATACGATATGTGCCAAGAAAAGTAGCAAAACCACCAAAATTATAAGGGTCGACATTTAGCTTTGTAACTTCAGATTCATTAGTGTAATAGGTCATGTGAAAATTCCAATCAAGCCCACCTAATTCAACTAGTTTTGTTGGGTTAAGACCTAAAGCCAATTCCATTCCTGTGGTTTTCATCTCACCACCATTCTCCCAAGCTTCTGTTGCTCCAGAGGAAGGTGCTTTATCAACAAGAAGAATTAAATCTTCAATGTCTTGCTGATACATAGTCGCTTCGACAGTCGCGAATCCACCCATCATAGATAAATCAGCACCAAACTCAAGTTCCGTTGTTCTTTCAGGCTTGATATTAGGATTGCCTAAGGTTGATGATGCAACTAAGCCATTAATACCTCCAATATTTGAGGAAGACATAGTTGTATACTTTGCCTTTGTTTGAGGCATGTTGCCTGTTTGCCCCCAAGCACCTCGAAGTTTGAGGTTGTCAAATACTGAAAGCTCACCCAACTGGTAAGACAAAGCTGCTTTAGGATACCATTCTTGAGTTTCGGTATCTCCCATTGTACTTGACACATCACCACGCATGCTAAATGCTGCATAGATATTGTCACCAACAGTTACCTCTTCTTGGAAAAACATTCCACGATCTTGACGCATGCTACGATCATGGTATACAGATTGTGAACTTGCCTTATCTACATTTGTCTGTGTTGGAATCATGCCCTTAGCATGTACAAAAACAGAGTTCCAATCATTAGTCTCATACTGAAGACCAGCTGTTGTATTAAAATTCATTCCTGGCATTTTCATCTTGTGAACAACATTCAAGGATAAATTTGTATTCAAATTATCAGTCGTTGTCATTACAGATTGACCTGGCTCACTTAGATCTCTTTCAATCTGAAGAGTTGGCGGAATAAAAACTTCATTTTCCTGATTATAGAAATCAGCACCTGCAACTGCAAGAAAATCAAGATTCATATTATCTGCTCTGAAAAGATTATAATCGAATTTCACAGCACCCAATGCACGGTGAGTAAGTTCATTGTTCACAAAATACTCTGCTGTTTCTAGAGGGTTCGACGCATTAAGAGGATGTATTGGGAAAGCGCCATCGTCGTTCTGCCTAATATCAATAAAGCTGGGCGTTGCTCCGATTGAAAAACCATAGGTCATACTACTGTTATCATTACCAGTAACACCACGATCTGATTCTGAACGAACAAGGTTCGTTGAAACAGATATTTTAGCCTTCTCACTTAAACGATGGTCAACGTTCATACGTCCGGACATCTTCTTGTACCCTGTATTTTTAATAATTCCACCTTCATCCATATATTGTCCACCAAGATAAAACTGAGTTTTTTCGTCACCACCAACTGCGCTAAGTGTATGCTCGGTTAACTGGCCTGTTTCACCATAAAGAATTTCTTCATAGTCAAAATCGTTATTCGCCCAGTTACCACTTGCATCATTTCCTAAAATCGCTATGTCAGCACCATATTGTGCTTCTGCTTCTGCGTAGTCTTCAAAAACTCTATGTCCCATTTTTCTGAGTAAGGAAGACGAGCCGGTCTTTGTAGAAAAATTGAATTTTGTCTGTCCACCTGTACCACGCTTAGTATTTATGATTACAACACCATTTGAAGCCTTAGAACCATAGATGGCTGCCGCACTAGCACCTTTCAATACTTCAATACTTTCAACATCGTTAGGGTTGATATCGCCTATACGATTCGTAGGCTGACCTTGAGGTCTAGAGCTCCCTGCCCCAGTCGCAGCAGTTACAACGTCAATACCAGATTGATTCGCATCATTATTAACAATGATACCATCTATTACGTACAGAGGCTGAGTACTTCCAGTAAGGGTCGATTGGCCACGAAGATTTACATTTGTACCGCCACCTGGCGCACCTGTATTTCTTCTAATGTTTACACCAGCGAATTGACCACTCAAAGCTTGATCTAATGTTTGAGTTGGTGCATTAACCAAATCATCACCTGATAAAGAAGCAACAGCATTTGCCGCATTTCTTCTTTTAACAGTACTTACTAAGCCTGTTACAACCACTTCATCCTGTCTAAGAACATCTGCTTCCATGGTAAAGTTGCCATCTCCACCTGTAGTGGATAACTCTTGGGTCTTGTAGCCTATGTATGCAACGACTACAGTTTCACTATTGTCTAGTTCTAAGCTATACGATCCGTTAACGTCTGTAGTAGTACCTACAAAGGTACCTTTGACAAATACCTGCGCTCCAACCAGTGGCTCGCCTGTCTCACTATCAGTGACCTTCCCCGTTAGGGCTTCAGCGTTCACAAATGACGCTAAAAAAACCACTAATACAAGGAAAGCACTTTTAATAAATTGATGTTTTATCATTTGTACTCCACTTTATTTATTGTAAAAAAAAACCCGCTTTTCAGCGGGTTTAAGTTTTTTCTTTAGTTAGAAAATAATCACCCGCTAGAATTATTTACGATAATTTGCCATCCATAATAGTCACAGATGCAATAAGCGGTAATAATAATCCCTATGATTAACATACATAAATATTAAGAATATTTTATTAAAAACCAACCTAATATTTTTTTCAAGTAACTATTCACCTTTTAACCATAGAAATAGCTAATAAACAAAAGAGATTATTTTTATTAAAGGTGATTTTTTTACGCTAGTTTATATAATAAATTTCCCGACCAATCTTATATATTATAGCATATTTTTGATCCGGTAGCTCAGTTGGTAGAGCAGTGGCCTTTTAAGCCA
>TARA_Y200000002_G_scaffold321396_1_pt1 | contig 16468 bp, 13 predicted proteins | sample TARA_Y200000002 | Tara Oceans TARA_Y200000002 (sample SAMEA2619388) | marine metagenome | biome: marine biome (ENVO:00000447); feature: surface water layer (ENVO:00002042); material: "saline water (ENVO:00002010), including plankton (ENVO:xxxxxxxx)" | depth 5 m | reverse complement strand
GGAGCAAGGGTAATTCTTCTAAAGGAAAATAGTTCTTCTTCCTGGAAAATATTAGGGTTTTCTGATCCTCCTCCAGACATTAATATAAAACCTAGAATAACAACTAAACATCCAATTATAATAAAAACATAGTTCTTTTTACCAAGAACCATTTTTGATTTTTCTTCCATTTTAATATAATTTTTCTGATTTAACCCAAATAAATTTATTTAATGCAAAGTAAGTAGAAATAACACTAACTAGCACACCTACTATTAAAATTCCAGCAGCAATACTTACAAAATGAATTACCTCCTTGTTTAGTTCCACTGATTCAGAACTTAATGAGATGATAATACTAGGGTTAATATAGGTAAATGAATACCATAAGGAAACTAGGAATAAAATAGCTAGTAATCCAGAAATAAATCCTTGGTAAAATGCTTTGTATATAAATGGCCTTCTTATAAAATTAGACTTAGCACCTACTAATTGCATAGTTCTAATCATAAATCTTTTTGAAAATACCGCTAATCTTATAGTGTTGTAAATTAAAAGAATGGCTATAATTAGAAGAACAGATGCAATAAAAATCATGATCAGTTCAAAGTTTTTAAATACATTCCCAATTTCAAGAAATTGAGACTCATTATAAGCTATCTCAGAAATGATATGTTCATTGCCTTTAGAAATTAAGTAAGAAAAATTATTAGCGCTATCTGGATTTACATAATCAGATGTCAAATTTACATGAATTGAGGAAGGCAGAGGGTTTACTCCGTCTAAAATTTCAAATGCATCTTCTCCAACATGTTTCATCATAAGTTTTTGCGCATCTTCTTTAGAAACATAAAGGGCGCTTTTTACTATTCCAGTCATAGATTTAAGTTTTTTTTCCATCATTTTTACAGTCGTGTTATCTATATTTTCATGAAAAAGGATATCCATGCTAAGTTGCTCTTTAATTTCTGCAGATTTTTTGTTTGCAGTGACCATGAAATAAACAAAAACTCCGAATAGAGTAAGTAATAAGGTCATTCCAAAAATAGTTGAAATTTCAGCTAAAGAATTTGACTTATGAGTTTTAGACATTAAGATTTAATTTAAATAAATGTAGTCAATAAACATAAAACATTAATAATGAAATTCTATTTTTATAAAAAAATAAAATGAATATTTCGTCAGTTTATAGTTCGTGTCTTTAATCATAACAATAAATTACAGTAATGCGGAAAATGGATCTAGTGATTTAACAAGAAATAGAATGAATGTAATAATTCTATATTGAAAATATATTACGTGAATATAGATTAAAGGACCTAATAATTTAATTTTTGTTGATTTAAATTTTTTCGTAAACAGATAATTATAATTACTCAATCAGTACTCATTTTTTTAAAAATATTTTTATTTGTATTATTTTTTAATTTTACTTATAATTCGCTTGTACTTTAAATTAGTCAATTGCAATGAATAAATATTCAATCATTTTATCGCTTTTTTTTATCAGTTTTTTAATAAAAACTGGGTGGAGCCAATGTGAAACCACATCAACAGATAATCACATAGCATGTGATAGTTTTACGTGGATAGATGGAGTAACCTATACATCAAGTAATAATTCTGCAATGTATACCCTCGTTGGAGCAAATGCTGCAGGTTGCGATAGTATAGTGACCTTGAATTTAGAAATAAAAATTAGCTCTTTAGAGCCTACCAATGTTTTGAGTTCTGATTCAATAATATGTGAAAATAATGCCTTGTTTTTGAATGTAAATGGAGGAGTATTAGGTACTAACGCTCAGTGGTTGTGGTATACAGACTCTTGCTCAGGTAATTCAATTGGAACAGGTTCATCAATTGTTGTCAATCAAACATCCACGACATCATATTTTGTAAGAGCAGAAGGGGATTGTAATACAACTTTATGCAAAAATATTACAGTCGACAATCACCCTTATTTTATTGAATTAGATTCTATAAGTATTGATTCCACCTTTAATCCATCTGATAATACTTGGTCAATTATTGACTCGGTTTGTCCACAGACAGCTGTTCAATTATTTGCCCATTATTCTGAAACTTTTCCTTTAGATTACTCAATTACATGGTACCAAAATTCATGTGGTTCATTTCCAATTGGTATTGGTGATTCTATTACAGTTTATCCAGATTCTACAACGACTTACTATGCTAGAGTAATTGGTACATGCGGAGCTTCACTATGTAAAGATATAACAGTTTTTACCAAAGACGGATCTATCTCTTCAACAGGGATAATTGCAAGTGCTAATAACCTATGTTTAGGGAATTCCACAACATTAACTGTACAGGGAGGACAGCTTGGAAGTGGTGCAAATTGGAGATGGTATAAAAATGGAAGTTCCAATGTTATAGGATATGGCCAAAGTTTGACAGTAACCCCTCCTTCGACAAGCACTTACAGTGTTCACGCATATGGAGGTTCTTGTGGATCTACAACTTATTCAAGTATTTTAATAAATACCTATGATTTAAATATTTATCATTCTCCTATTGATTCCACATGCGAATCATCGCCATTTTTACTGCAAGGCGGATTTCCTGAAGGGGGGACTTATTCTGGAATTGGTGTTTTTGATACTATTTTTGATCCTACGATTTCTGGGCTAGGAGCTCATATTGTAACTTATTCTTTTACTGACACTAATAATTGTACCGATTCTGTTCATGTTCCAATAGTGATTTTAGAATCTAATATTGATCCAACTTCCATTTCAGCTAATTCATATGAAATTTGCAATGGGAATTCAACAACCATAAGTTTGGACAACTCTAACCAAATAATTAATGGCAGTCAATGGGTCTGGTACAAAGGAACTTGTGGTACAGGTCAGATAATTGGAACTTCAAACAATCAAATTTTAGTTTCTCCCACAACTACAACAAACTATTATGTAAGAGCAGAGGGAGGACTTTGCCCATCCAGCAACTGTCTTGGGGTAACAATTGATGTTTATACCTTGGAAACAAACTTACTTGAGTTTAATGATATATGTGGTGAAAATCACCCAAGTTTTGAACTTTCTGGAGGAACTCCATCAGGTGGAATTTATTCTGGTTCGGGAGTTTCAAATGCTATTTTTAGCCCAATAAATGCTGGTATTGGCACTCACAATATTACTTACACATATACATTAGGGCCTTGTGTGGCAACTGATGTTGAAACTATTCAAGTTAATGAGTCTCCAATTGCTATCAATTATTCAACTGAAATTGAAATATGTTCCGAAGGGGGAATAATGATACATGCCCACCCAAGAAATGGCTTAGGGTTTTACAGCTATGAATGGTCGGACGGATCCTTAGAAAATCCACTTACTTATGCAGAATCTGGAAGTTATAATGTTCTAGTCTCGGATGCGAATGAATGTTATACACTTCTAGATCAAATTCAAATTGATAATTCTCTTGAATGTATTGAAATGACTAACACTTTTAGTCCAAATAATGATGGAATAAATGATTTTTGGAACCTTAATTTTCCAAATTATGACAATTTAAAACTAATTATTTTAAATAAGTGGGGAAATAAAATTGTTGAATACTCAGGTTTTAATAATTATCAGTGGGATGGAAAAACCCTTGATGGCGGAGATCTTCCTTCAGGAACATATTATTACATTATTGAACTATCAGTTTCCGGGCAGGAACCAATTGATCAAACTGGTCCTATAACTTTAATTAGATAAGATTATGAAAAGAATTTTTACTTTTTCAGTATTTATTTTAATACTATTTCATTATAAAAGTCAGCAAGTATCTTTAAATAGTCAATACCTTTATAATGACTTTTCCATTAATCCAGCGGTTGCTGGAACAAAAGTTTATTCCCCGCTTTCTTTTAGCTTTAGAAGACAATGGATGGGGATTGATGAAGCTCCAGTAGCACAAAACTTTATGTACCATACTTACCTTGGAGACAATATGGGAATAGGAGGGCATATTTTTAATGATGTTGCTGGGCCCACTAGAAGATCTGGTCTTAGTACTACTTTTGCTTACAACATTAAGACAAGCAAGCGCTCTAAACTTTCATTCGGTATTTCTGGTTCACTAACTCAGTTTTCAATAGATAGAGATAGGTTAATTACGGAAATACAAGGCGATGTTGCAGTTTTGAATTTAAGTAATCAATTGTCTGCAGACTGTAATTTTGGATTGTACTGGTCTGGAGAAAGACATTTTGTGGGTGTTTCAGGGTTTAATTTATTCGAAAATAAAAGTAATTTTTTGGCCATAACAACACCAATAATTAACACTATTCAGAGAGTCATGTACTTTAATGGAGGATATAACTTTAAAGTAGGTGCAATTATTGAAGTTCAACCATCTGCAGTGATGAGACTTATGGCTAATGATATAATACAATTCGATGGTAATTTAAAATTTACCGTTAAAAATGCGTATTCTCTTGGTATTTCTTATAGAAATCAGGATGCATTGTCTTTTATGGGTGCAGTAAACTTGGGGATAGCATCCATTGGGTATGCCTATGATCTTGGTATTTCAGATTTACAAAGTCATAATTCGGGAACCCATGAAGTTTTTATAAGTTATAAGCTCAAAAAAGATGACTCAACAAAAACTCCTTGGAAGAATAGAAATAGAGTATATTCAAGTTACTCCTCTGAAAATTAAGCATCTGAGATGAAAAAAAGTGTTCTTTTTTTACTTGCTATATTTTCTATAAATTTATTTTTAAGTCAAGCTAAATTAGCAGATATTCTTTATACCAATTTTGAGTATTCTACTGCGGCTAAAATTTACAGTGAATCAAATAATTTATCAAGTGATCAAGTTAAAAACTATGCATATTCATATTATTTAAACAATAACTTTCAGAAATCTATTCCAATATTTAAAGAAGCTTTAGAAAAAAACCCTAGTGATTTTATTTTGAAATTAAGATATAGTATTGCTCTAAAGAGTACGGGGAGATATAATTCTGCAAAAAAATTATTGAAAGAGCTACATTCAGTTGATAGTTCTAACAAATACATTAAACTAAATTTAAGGGCTATTGACTCCCTGATAAGTTGGGATACAGCACAAGTTTTTAAAAAACTTGCTAATGTGGAAAGTATTAATACCTCATCATCAGAGTTTTCTCCTAGTTTTTTTGATGATGGAATATTTTATATTGTTGAAAAAGGACAAAAAAAATCAATTACTAACAATTTAGATTTTATTCAAAATAATGACTCTTTAAGCATTAAAGAAAAAAAGCAATTTACTAATAAGCTAAATGAGATCTTAGCATATGGTAACTCTGTGTCACCAAGAACATTTGCTTATAAAATGAATATGGATTTTTCTAAATTATTCAACGTTGTTGATTCATCTATTCCAAATGATGCGATTCTGACAAATGATTTAATTATTTCACACAAAAATTTTAATATAACAAGTATAGCAACTGATCATCTTAATGAAAAAGTATATTATACTAGGCACCCTTATTTAACCAATACCAATACTGAGGCATCACTAAACCCCATAATATATCAAGGCAAATTTTCATTAAAGAAAAAAAAAATTGCTAAAAGAAGAAGAATACCAGTAAGATTTTTATCTAGCTCTATCGGATCAGGCGAAGTTAGTTCATCTTCAGACGGAAAAACAATTTATTTTGTGTCTGACAAAAAAAGGGGAATAGGTGGGAACGATATTTATGTTGCCCACAAAAAGGAATCAGGGTTATGGGGAAAAGCAATCAATTTAGGGCCGTTAATAAATACGCCATTTAATGAAGCAACTCCAAAAATATACGATGACAGTATTCTTTTTTTCTCTTCTAATGGATTTCCTGGACATGGAAAATTAGATGTTTTTAAATGTAAAATAATTAACGATAGTGTTTTTGACGTTAGACATTTACATTATCCAGTAAATTCACCTGCAGATGACAACCATTTCATACTTCATCCGTTTGATGAAAGTATTGCAATTCTAAATTCTAATAGGTCAAAAGGGAAAGGCGATAATGATATTTATTTTGCCCATTTAACACCTATTGATCCGTATGTAAAAGGATATACGAAATATTATAATGACAGTACTTCTCAAAGGAATACCTTGGTGAGGTTGTTAGATAATGATAATGTAGAAGTGAGTCAATTTTTAACAGGGTTTCCTGGAAAGTATAGATTTAGTCTCAAAGAAGGCCAAACCTATAAACTAGTAGCTACAAAGAAGAATTATTTTGGAGATACTTTGTTAGTTTCTGATGAAACACTTTTTAGAAATGAAAGAAAAGATATAGAACTGCACCCAGACAAAACCATTCAGGGATATACTTTGTTAAGTCATAATAACGAAAAAATACCGAATGTAAAAATTGATATAAGTAATGGCATTAGATCAAAAAAACTTACCATTTATTCTGATGAAAATGGATATTTTCAATTTGCTTTTAATAAAGATTCCATTTTACTTTTAGATGGGCATAATGAATATTTATATGGTTCAAAAGAGTTCTTTATAGATTCCTCTTATTTACTAGCCAAAAGGCATCACTTATTTTTAGATAGCGTTAATAAAGTATTTAAAGGTATCGTAACTCATCAAGAATCTAATGCAGTTCAAATTAATGCTAAAGTTATTCTAATTGATATGGATGGCATAAAATTAGATTCTTGCTACACTGATTCAACAGGTCATTTTTTCTTTAATTTAGAAATGGCCAGGGATTACGAAGTTCATGCATTTAAAGAAAATGCTGATGGAGTGGCAAATATTCATACCAGTGTTTTATATAAAACGGAAAAAGACATTGAAGTTTATATTACAGAAGATTATACCCCAACAATAGGTAAAGTTCTAGATGCCGAGACCGATGAACCCCTAAATTTTGTAAAAATTACGATAGTAGATTCAACAACCAATGCTAAAGACATTAGCTACACTAACGATATGGGTAACTTTGAGCTGCATTTACATGAAAAAAACATCTATTATTTAATAATTGAAAAAAGAAATTATTTTACAAAAACATTGATTTTAAATATAGGAGATACATTACCGAAAGTTATTGATTTAAATAAAGAGTTTAATTTAAAATTATCAAAGTCAGGATTTATTATTACTCCAATATATTTTGATTTTAAAAGTCATAAATTAACTAATAATTCGAGAATGGAATTAGATTCACTAGCTGATTATCTTAAAAAAAATAAAGATAAGTCCATTTCAATATTTGGTTACACGGATTGTCTTGGAACAAAAGAATATTTAGATAAAAAATTTAATGTTGTTTTAGGAAAAAATAGAGCAACTGCAACAAGAAGGTATTTAGAATATAAGGGAATTGCAAGATCCAGAGTAAATGTCATTGGTAGAGGTGCTGTCAATTTTGTAAACTCGTGTTTTAAACCAGATCTATGCACAGATGTTGAGCACAGAGAAAATAGAAGATGTGAATTTCAATTAAATGACAATTAATTTTGTAAAGAAAATATTTTCAAAATGTATTTTCCTTTCTATCTATAAGCATTACTTTCGCATTCTACTTATTATTAAATTATGTCGGAAAGAAAAATTCGTGTAAGGTTTGCTCCAAGTCCTACAGGTCCTTTACATATGGGTGGAATCAGGACCGCCTTGTTTAATTATTTGTATGCAAAGAAACATCAAGGTGATTTTATATTGAGAATCGAAGATACGGATCAAGCTAGATATGTTGAAGGTGCTGAAAAATATATCATAGAATCTTTAAAGTGGTGTGGGTTAGAAATGGATGAAGGGCCTTTTCTAAAGAATAGTCTATATGGCCCATATAGACAGTCAGAAAGAAAGCATTTGTACAGAGAATATGCAGATCAACTTATCTTATCAGGTAATGCTTATTATGCTTTTGACACCTCAGAAGATTTAGAAAGTATGAGGTTATTAGCTAAAAAAGCCAATATGCCTAATTGGCAATATAACTCTATTACCAGAAATACTATGAAGAACTCATTATCTCTTTCTAAGGACGACGTGGAAAAAAGGATGAAGAATAAAGAACCTTATACCATTAGAGTGAAAATGCCGAGAGATCAAGATATTAGGTTTTACGATGAAATAAGAGGTTGGGTCATTGTAAATACTAATAATATGGACGATAAAGTAATTTTCAAAGCTGATGGTATGCCTACATATCATTTAGCTAATATTATTGACGATTACCTAATGAAAATAACCCATGTAATTCGAGGAGAAGAATGGTTGCCTTCAGCACCTCTACATGTCATGCTATATAAATTTTTAGGATGGGAAAAGTTAATGCCAAAGTTTGCCCACCTACCATTAATTTTAAAGCCAGATGGAAATGGGAAACTAAGTAAAAGAGATGGAGATAGACTTGGATTTCCAGTTTTCCCAATTGAGTGGAAAGACCCTGAAAGTGGGGAGGTTTCATCTGGATATCGTGAAAAGGGTTACTTCCCTGAAGCATTTGTAAATATGCTTGCCTTTTTAGGATGGAATCCTGGAAACGCGAGAGAAGTTTATTCAATAGATGATTTAATTAAAGACTTCACTTTGGAAAGAGTTGGAAAAAGTGGAGCTAAATTTGATCCCGAAAAATCTAAATGGTTCAATCAGCAACATTTAAGACTAAAATCTAATATTGAATTAGCTCAACAATTAAAAGCAAATTTAGAACTCGATGTGAGTGATTCTTATTTAGTAAAAGTAATTGAGCTTATGAAAGAAAGAGCTACTTTTTCATCAGATTTAATTTCAGATAGATATTTTTTTGAATCAACAGATGATTACAATCAAAAAACATTCAAAAAAAAATGGAAATCTAATACTTTAGGATTAGTAAAAGAATTTTTCATGTTATTAAAGGAAGATGATGAATTTACCGCTTCCTCAATAGAAAATATATTTCAAAAATTCATATCAAAAAAAGAAATAGGGATGGGAACTATACTCCCTAATTTAAGATTGATTTTAACTGGTAAAGGGGTGGGACCATCATTATTCGAAATTATGGAACTTCTTGGTAAAGAGGAGGTTATGAGAAGACACGAAAAAAAATCCATGTTTTTCGAGCAACTTTTCTTAGAAAATTCTAATCAGCAATGAATATTATAAAGGTTAAAGGTATAAGAACCTATTCTTTTCATGGATGTTTGGAGCAGGAAACTAAAATTGGTGGCAACTATATTATTGACGTGGAGGTATATTGTGATTTTAAATCGGCAGCAATAAATGATGACTTGCTAAAGACTGTAGACTATGTTGCAATTAAAGAAATAGTTATTTCAGAAATGAAAAAAAATAAAAAATTAATAGAATCTGTGGCCTACACAATACTCAAGAGAATAAAAAAAGATTTCAAAATAGTTTCCAAATCCAAAATAGAGATTAAAAAAATAAATCCACCAATAAATGGAGATGTTAATTACGTTTCTGTTGTTATTGAAGAATAAATTGTTTTTTAGACGGGAAGTTGTACTTTTGTTAATCTAATATCAGGTCTCGTGGCCGAGTGGCTAGGCAGTGGTCTGCAAAACCATCTACATCGGTTCGAATCCGATCGAGACCTCATTTTTTCTAACTTTTCAATATTTGTTAATTCATGAAAAAATTCTCCCCTATTATTATATTGGCCTTTCTAATTAGTTCTTTTGTTTTAGATTATCCCAAAGTTTCTGACTCTATGACAATTACTTTTAATGAGCATATTGCACCAATTTTTTATTCTAATTGCACAGGTTGCCACCACAATGGCGGAGTGGGACCTTTTTCTTTAATAGATTATCAGAATTCTTATATTATGAGAAATGCCATTCAGTCTTCTGTTGTAAGTGGATACATGCCCCCATGGCCGCCAGATACCAATTACTCTAGATTTAGGCATGAGAGAATCCTATCTGACCAAGAAATAAATCTTATAAATGATTGGATTAGTTTTGGTTCTCCTGAAGGTAATCCAAATTTAGCACCTCCTCCACCAAACTATAATACAACAGGTCCTCAATTGGGAACTCCAGATTTAACTATTCAGGCTCCAACCTACACAAGTAATGCTTTTCAAAATGATGATTATGTTTGTTTTACTATTCCAAGCCAGCTAATAGCTGATAAAAAAATAAAAGCTGTTGAAGTAATTCCTGGAAACTCAGCCATTGTGCACCATTGTTTAGTTTATATAGATCCTACGGGAAATTCTAATGTTGGAGTTGAAAATAATTGCATGGGACCTGCGAATGGTATTTTAGTAGGAGAATTTGCCCCAGGTTCTCTTCCAATTTCTTTTCCTGGAGATGACAATATGGCTTTAGGAATGAATTTTCCAGCTAATAGTAATGTAATTTTAGCTATGCATTATCCAGTTGGATCATTAGGTATGATGGATAGTACTCAAGTTCATTTTTATTTCTATCCTGATCAAATTAGTCAATTTAGAGAAGTAGAAATGAATCTTTTAATTCAAAATTTTAATTTTTGTATTGCTCCAAATCAAACAAAAACTATTCATGACTCTTATCAGATTCCCATTTTTAGTACTCCAAAATCTTTATTTGGTGTATTCCCGCATATGCACTTAATTGGAAAGTCTATAGAAACTTACGGAATCAATTTAAATAACGACACGACTCCTTTTGTTAAAGTTCCTAATTGGGATTTTGAGTGGCAAGGAGCATACCATTTTAAGAAAATGCTTAAAGTTGATCCTGGAAGTACTATTAAAGCAACTGCATTTTACGACAATACTTCTGCAAATTTACATAACCCAAATACTCCTCCTCAAACCATTTGTGCAGGTTTTAACACTACTGATGAAATGTTTGTTATCTATTACCTCCTAACAGATTATGTGCTTGGAGATGAAAATTTAAATTTAGATTCATTATCTCAAATTGGATTGACAAATATTACTACAAATTTGTCCTATGAAAATCCTTTAGAAGTTTTTCCAAATCCAATAAAAAATTTATTTACCATCAAATCTAAATGGAAATTTTCTGAAATACAGACTTTAGAATTTTATTCTTTAGATGGTAAATTACTATATCAGAAATCTTTTCATAGTTCAATCAATTCTCATTTTTCAAAATCCTTTGATTCTAAAAAACTATTTCCAAACTTAATAAATCAAGTTTTTTTAATTAGAATTCATAATAAAAACGGAAATGTACAGTATGGTAAGTTTATAAAGAATTAAATCTCATTTTTTTATGCTAAAATATTTTATTTTATTTATTATTAGTCTAAATATTTTTAACAAAGGAATATGTAATTCAAAAAGCGATTCTTTAAAAATAGCTACTTGGAATATCCAAATGCTTCCAAGAGTTTATGCTCCTATTAGCAAGTGGGTAAGAAAAAAACAAAAAGTAAGAACTCCTAAAATTATTCAATATTTAAACTCTTCTAATTTTGACATTATAGTACTTCAAGAAGTTTTTGATAAATCAATATCCAATAAATTTAAAAATGACTTAAAAATCAAATACCCCTATTGCTTAATGCCTCAAAAAGAAGGTTTTACATTTAAACTTTCCTCAGGTGTTATGATACTATCTAAGTATCCATTAGAACTTATTAAACATATAGTTTTTGATGTTTCAAAAAAAAGTGATAAAGGCGCTCAAAAAGGGTGTAGTTTAGTTGAAATTAAAATAAATAATAAAAAGCTGTTATTAGGAGGAACTCATTTAGACTCTAAAAGTCCTGAATCAAGATCTTTACAATATAAATTGATTGCTGAAAATATAATTAATCCTTTCTTGAACGATTCAGTTCCATTATTATTGGCAGGTGACTTTAATACTAATTTTAATACTGCAGAGTACGATTCAATGATGGTAAATTTAAAGCTAAATAATTATGAATTGAACGACGACAGGCCTTATACTTTTGATGAGTTTAATACTTGGAATTCAAAAGGATATAAGTCCTGGATAGATTATATTTTTTATCAGGAAAGTAGAAGAATTGAAATTTTAGATCAATATGTTTTAAGACCAGTAATGAAGTTTAAAAAATCAAAAATGGACTTAGCAGATCATTACCAATTGGTACTTGAAATAGTTATTCGCTAAGTGCTTCTAGTCTATGAAGAAGTGGAGGATGTGAATAATGTAAAAAGGTGTAAAATGGATGTGGATAAAGGTTAGAAAGATTATCTACAGATAACTTTTTTAATGCCAAGGACAATGAGTCTCCACTATAGGTTTCTTTTGCATAGTTATCAGCCTCGAACTCATTTTTTCTACTGTTTATATTCATTAAAACACTTAAAATTGTTCCTATTGGACTATACAAAATAGTGAAAGCTAGTAACCCAAGATGAAATACCTGCTCATTTTCCCCTAATGCTTTAGAAATTTCATTTTGCTTGAGACAGATTTCTAATAAGAAACTCATTAGCCCCAATTGTAAAATTGTAAGTATTAAAGAAGTTACAATATGTTTCTTTTTATAATGACCCACTTCATGAGCTAAAACAGCCACTAATTCCTCTTCAGTATGATTCGCAATTAATGTATCGTATAAAGCAATTGTTTTTCTGGGGCCAAGACCGCTAAAAAAAGCATTGGCCTTTGAAGATCTTTTGGACCCATCAATTACATAAATATTTTTTAATGAATACCCTACTTTTTGACTGTATTGCTCAATCTTTTCTCTTAATGGTCCAGATTCTAGAGGTTTAAGTTTATTAAATATTGGGACTATAATATCTGCATAAAACATATTAATTAAAAGCATTAAAATAGATAGGCTTAACCAAAGCGAAAACCAAAATCCATTTTCAAGAATATTTACTAAAAACAGAGCACCATACAATAATGCACCCCCTAGGATGATAGTAAGTAGATAACTTTTAATTTTATCAAAAATAAAAGTTTTTACAGTCATTTTATTAAATCCGTATTTCTCTTCAATTACAAAAGTATTATAACAACTAAATGGAATACTTATTAAGTCACTTAAAACAAATAAGGAAAGAAAAAACATGCTGGATTGTAAAAATGGAGTTTCATAATAATTGGAAATTAATATATTTAGAAACCCATAGCCTTTAAATACTAGAAATAAAAGCGTGATTAGGGTGCTTAATGTGCTAGAAATTAAGTTGATTTGACCTTTTTCTTTAGCGTATTTTTTTGCTTTAATATAATTATCTTTTTTATAATAATCTTGCATTATTGGAGGAATTTCATCTTTCCAATACTTATTATTTATAAAATTTAGAACAGTAGAAAAAATATAATTAAATACTACTAGACTAATAATTAAGTAAAGCCAATTTTCTGAATTCATTTCAATTAATTAAAACTAACTAGTTTTTTAAAGTCACTAACTCGTGATTCAATCTCTTTTTTGTCTAACTCTATTAATCTTTCAATTCCAAACTTTTCAACTGTAAATGAAGCCATTGCTGAACCTACAATTATAGCTTTTTTCATTGCTTCCCAATTTATGGTCTCACACTGCGAAAGATGTCCTACAAATCCGCCAGCAAAAGTATCACCTGCTCCAGTTGGATCGTAGACTTGTTCTATTGGAAGTGCAGGGGCAAAAAAAGTGTTTTCTTTATCAAATAACAATGCTCCATGTTCTCCTTTTTTTATAATTAAATATTTTGGACCCATTTCAAGAATTATCTGTGCAGCTTTCTTAAGAGAATATTCAGTTGAAAGTAATCTAGCTTCTTCATCATTAATGGTTAGTACATCTACTTTTTTGATTACCTTTTTCAAATCTTCCATTGCAATTTCCATCCAAAAGTTCATAGTATCTAAGACAATTAATTTTGGTCTTTTCTTAATTTGTTGAATTACATTTAACTGAACTGATGGGGTAAGGTTTCCGAGCATTAAAATATCACAATCTTGGTAACTTTCTGGCACAACTGGATCAAAAGATTCAAGGACATTTAGTTGTGTATCTAATGTATCCCGAGTATTCATATCCTGATGATATTTTCCTGACCAGAAAAAAGTTTTTTCTCCTTTTATGATTTGAAGACCTTCAATATTTATACCTCTTTCCTTAAATAAGTCGATAGTTTTTTTTGGAAAATCTTCTCCAACAACAGAAATTAGATGAGGTGATGAGTTGAAATAGGATGCAGATAAACTAATATAAGTACAAGCCCCACCTACAATTTTGGCTGTTTTTCCAAAGGGTGTTTCGATTGCATCAAATGCTACAGTTCCTACACTAACAATTTTCATATTTGTAATATTTTGTGCAAATATAACATTTGAATAGTCTTAAAAACATATTTTACAGACTCGGATTAATAAAAATAAGATCATGTTGCATAAATTCAAACTTTGATGTAATATTGCAATCCAAATTTTGCTTCTTTAGCTCAGTTGGTTAGAGCATCTGACTGTTAATCAGAGGGTCCTTGGTTCGAGCCCAAGAAGAAGCGCAATGATAATCAAGGAGTTAGGTCAAGCAAAAGTCTAGCTCCTTTTTTCATACTCAACATCCACTCAACATCTAGCTGTTTTTTTTACTTAAAAAACTTATTGATTAAATACTTATGATCCACTGATCGCATGGGTCTTAAGAACTAAGGCCCTTTTTTCATGCTCTACAAATACTCAACATGAGCATAAAATTTTGACCTATTTTTTAGCTACAATTGAATTAGATCTGATGTTTTAAACCACAATTTCATTTTTTATATCGTCCACAACTTCATCTAAATATTCTTCTAATTCGCTTTCATCCAAATCACCTTCATAATTAAATATTTCATTTTCTTTGTAGTAATCAATATCTCCTTTTATTTGATCTATTACTTTTTCTAAAATCATTTCATAGCTGACTTCATCTGGTAAAAATTCTGAGTCTAAGTCTACTACTTTATTATCAAAGGAATTTTCAAACTCTATCCAGTTACCCGTTTCATCTTTTTTTGGAATAAATTCCTCATTAACATTTAAACCAGTATTAAATAGTCTGTACACGTTTTGTTTATCTTCATTAAGTTTTACTGAAAATACAAAAAGAGCACGATCTAAAAGATCATATAAATCATCAATCTTATTATTACTACAAATATTCTTTATTAACTTATATTTATTGGTCATAATTTTTAAAATTATTTATTACACTATTTTAAAAGTTAAATTAATAATTTAAAGTAACTATGTAAATGCTGGAACACAATTTAATTGGCCAGATTGGGTAATTATTTATAATGAATAGATTGCTAGTCTTTTTTCTTTTCTTTAGCTTTTTTTATTTGCTTAAGGACTTCTTGATTAGATTTTTCTTGGTTTTCCTTTACTTTATTAGCCAATAGATCAGCTAATCTTTGTATTTCTTTTTCCTTCATAATACCTTAACATACTTAAAATTTGTTTAGACTGTTACTTTTTTGGGTACTATTTATCTTTCTTTTGTTTGACTAAATTAATTAAGTATTGCTGGTATTCTTCTTGCCACTGATCGCACAACGCAGAATATTCTTCTTCAGTATATAGATCTTTATTTTCTTGTAGTGTCTTTCTAAATTCGTGTATGTTCACTAGTCTAAGTCAACTTTTTCTAAAATTAGTATTATATTTTAAAGTCTTTTTTTATTTTTTAATATACTTACTTACAGTTTTTTATGATAAAAAAACACATAAAAAATGTACGTTTAATTTAGTTTTTTTGTTTTGACAATATTACGTTATATGTATTATTGAACTATGAAAAAATTAATTGCAATATTGTTCCTAGTGCCGATGTTAGCATTAGGACAAACAGAAAGAAGAGGATTTACAGAATTAAATATTGGAGTTGCATCAATATATGGTTATGATTTTGGTGAACCATTTCCAGGGCTCAGTTTTTTGGTTGGTCAAACATTCACAGACAAAGGTTTAGTTACTGAATATCAAATAGGCCTTGCAGCACCTTCTATTCTTACGGGTAAGCTTGCTATAGGCGGTGGTAACTTAGATAAAAATATTATGGTTGCATGTAGACCATGGCCATTATTTTTTGGACCACAGGTTAAACTTGGTTGGTTTTCAGCCAGTTTTGAAGTTGGATTTGACGATGAAATTAGTTTTGACGCTGGTTTAATTGCTACTATAGGATTTAGATGGAAATTAAAAAAGAAAAAGAAAAACGTTAACTCTAATTGTTGAATTTAAAAAGGGCCTTTTTTTTCTTACTTTAATGGTTTATATTATATAAAGTGAGTAGCCCATACAAAAAGATTTATAAAACACGGCTTTTTAAATGGATAGTATATAATAAAAAGCTATCTTATTCAAAAAAAGAGTTTATCGAGTTTGATATATGGAAACAACATTTAATGGTTATTTTTTCCATCTGTGTTACAGTTAGTTTCTTAATATTCATTATAAAAAAATTTCTCTTTTGAATAACTATCCACCCATATTTATTGACTAAGTAAACTTTTTATTACTTTAAAGAAATTAAGATTTTACAATTTTTTTTACATAGCATAAAAAACTCTTTTCAAATTTTTATA
>TARA_Y200000002_G_scaffold47414_1_pt1 | contig 16526 bp, 14 predicted proteins | sample TARA_Y200000002 | Tara Oceans TARA_Y200000002 (sample SAMEA2619388) | marine metagenome | biome: marine biome (ENVO:00000447); feature: surface water layer (ENVO:00002042); material: "saline water (ENVO:00002010), including plankton (ENVO:xxxxxxxx)" | depth 5 m | reverse complement strand
TTGCACTTCTGGTGATCCAGTATCACCCTCATTTCTTTTAAATTTATGAACTATACTTGCTTTCTCTTCAGTTAATAGTGCCATATTGTTATCCTTGTAATGTAATTAATAAACCGCAAACCTCTCATTACTGAAGTAAGCGACTGAATATTATAACTTATTATTGATTTAAACAAGCTGTTTATGTTTTAAACACTTATTGTAAATTTCTCCAATCCCAATAAAAGTGTTATTTTGGTCAATAATTTTATAAATATTTGTTAATTCAGTCCTATTTATAAGCTTTCGCCCATTTGAAAAAAATTTAAGTTCGTTTGAACTTAACTCTAATGTTTCTAAATTTTGAAAAGCATCCTCAATGGGAATTATGTGTCTTACTTTAAGTTCACTTAGCGATCTCGAATCTTCAATGCTAAAGTTATCCTGTGAAATTCTTTTCAATGATTTCATATGTGCTCCACATCCCAATTTTTCCCCAAGATCCCTTGCTATTGATCTAATGTATGTCCCCTTTGAACAGCTTATATTGAAAGAACAAATGTTACTAACTACATTGATATTGTTAATATTTTTTATATTTATTTTTCGTGGATCTTTTTCAATCAAATTTCCTTTTCGCGCATATTTATATAATGGCTTTCCTTTATGCTTTAAAGCTGAAAAAAATGGAGGTTTTTGCATTGAAATCCCTTTAAATTTTTGAATTTCTTCTATTATTTTTTGCTTTTTTGGAATATTTTGTGATTCATAAATTACCTCCCCTGTTGCATCATCAGTGTTAGTTGAAACACCAAGTTCAACCGAAACATCATAAGACTTGTCCGCATTTAAAAAATAATTTGAAAATTTTGTTGCTCTATTAATTGCTATAATTAATAGTCCCTCTGCAGCAGGATCAAGTGTTCCCAAGTGTCCTGCTTTTTCAAAAGAAAAGGTCTTTTTTATTTCTTGAACAACAAAATTTGATGAGTCACCATATCCTTTGTTAACTAAAAAAAAACCATTCATGGTTATTTGAGAGTCTCAAGTAACTGTTCTATATTTTTAGAATATTCAATACTCTCATCAAACTTAAATATAATTTTAGGAACTCGTCTAATTTCAATACTTTTTGAAAGCTTAGATCTTATCATTCCAGATAATTTTTTAAGGAGTCTTTCCTCAATCATACTCTCATTCTTTTTTATAGATTTTCCAATGATTGTATAATAAATATATGCGATTCCAATATCATCTGTGACCTTAACTGCAGTTATATTTAAGTTTTGAAATCTAGGATCTTTAACATCCTTGTTTAAAATAAGAGAGACCTCTCTTTTAAGTAAATCTGCAATTTTTTCAGACCTGTTCGATGCCATAAATTATTAAATTACTTGAGCTTCTTCCTTTCTATCAAATACCTCAATTTTATCTCCAGGCTTTATATCTTTATAATTTTTAATTCCCATACCACATTCATTACCATTTTTGACTTCATTAACATCCTCTTTAAATCTTCTTAATGAATTTAACTCGCCTTCAAAAATAACTATTTCATCTCTTAAAACTCTCACAGGCTTATTTCTTAAAACATTTCCCTCAATAACATTACAACCTGCTACTTGTCCAAATTTCGGTGAATTAAATACTTCTAACACTTCTGCTGTCCCTACAATAATTTCTTTTACAATTGGATCTAAAAGCCCGCTCATTCTAGCTTTAACATCATCTAGAAGTTCATAAATTATGCTGTGATAACTAAGTGGAATTGATTCGGATTCAATTATTTTTTTTGCGGTATTGTCAGCTCTTACATTAAAACCAATAATTATCGAGTCAACTGCCACAGCTAAATTTGCATCTGATTCGCTAATACCTCCAACACCACTAGAAACAATTTTTACTTTTGCTTTTTCATTTCCAAGCTCAAATAATGCAGAATTTATTGCTTCACATGTTCCTCCAACGTCAGTTTTAATAATTACATTAAGAACCTTCCTTTGCTCCTGTCCCAAAGTTTCAAAAAGATCGCCTACTGATTCATCTTTTTGTTTTAAAAGTTTTTTCTCTTTCTCTTTTATAACTCTAAACTCTGCAATTTCACGAGCTTGTTTTTCATTTTCCACAACCTGAAATTGATCTCCAGAAGTTGGAACACTATTTAATCCGAGTACTTCTACAGCTGCTGATGGTCCTGCTGTTTTAATTTTTTGGCCATCACTATTAACAATACTTTTAATTTTTCCTATTGTGTTTCCAGAAACAACCAAATCACCAACTTTGAGAGTTCCATTTTGAATAAGAAGTGTTGATACAGCTCCTCTAAATTTATCTAATTCTGATTCAATTACAACACCTTGAGCTGCTCCTTCATAATGAGCTTTTAATTCAAGAAGTTCTGCCTCTAAAGAAATACTCTCTAAAAGCTCTTCAATGCCATCACCTTTTAGAGCTGATATTGGCTTCATCTGTATATTTCCACCCCAGTCTTCTGGTGTTAAGTCTTTGCTTGCCAAGTCACCTTTGACTTTTTCAATATCTGCGCCATCTAAGTCAACTTTATTTATAGCAACTACAATCGAAACTCCTGCAGCCTTAGCATGATTAATTGCTTCTTCAGTTTGTGGCTTGATACCGTCATTTGCAGCCACTACTAAAACAACAATATCAGTCGTATTTGCACCTCTAGCTCGCATTGACGAGAAAGCAGCGTGACCAGGAGTATCAATAAAAGTTAGTCTTCCTTTTGAAGTCTCAACCTCATATGCACCTATGTGTTGTGTTATACCTCCTGCCTCTCCATCTACAACTTTTGTTTTTCTTATAAAATCTAATAAAGTGGTTTTACCATGGTCAACGTGACCCATGACTGTGATTACTGCAGGTCTGGATTTGGCTTCATCATCATATTGAATTAAATTAGCCATATCTTCTTCTAAATTTTCTTCTTTAATTGCAATTCCATTATGTCCAATCTCCTCAACAACCAAAATTGCGGTTTCTTGATCAATAAAATCATTAATATTTGCTACTACGCCTAAACTCATTAAATTTTTTACAACTTCACCACCTTTTACAGCCATGGATTTAGCCAGATCACCAACTTGAACTGTTTCAGGCACTTCTATATCTTTTTTTATAAATTCTTTTGGCGCTTCAAATTGATGTTTTGAATCATCTAAATTCACTTCCTTTTTCTTGTAAGCATTTACAGCACTTGATAATTGATCTTTTAGGTTTATTGGATTAATTTGCTGAGTATCGGTTTTTTTAAATTTAGATTTTCTATTTTCTTGCTTTTGCTTGACTGCTTCTTTGAGTTGTTCTTCCCTTTTAATTTGTTGCTCTTTAAGCTGCTCTGATGCTGCTGCCCTTTTTGCCTCAATATTATCTGAGTAATTCTTATTTGCAGAACTCGATAGGGATGTTTTTCCTCTTGATGTAACTTTTACACCAGATTCTGAAGTCACAGATTTTGGGGGAGTTGATTTTGCTCCTTTTAAAGATTTAAGTAAAGCTTGTTTATCAGCAGGTGTTATCTCATCTGATTCTTTTGTATGGCTTAAGCCTGCTTTTTGCATTCTATCAATTAAAGCTTTATCACTAATCTTTAATGTTTTTGCAAAATCTTTAACTGTGATAGCCAATTTCTCTCCTATTTAAACCAATGCTCTCTTGCTTTCATAATCATTGATGAAGCTTCATCATTTGAAATATCTATAATATCTTTAAGCTCATCAATAGATAGTTCTGCAAGATCATCTTTATTTTTTATCCCTTTGTTAGAAAGTTTTTGTATATTTTCATCATCAAGATTTAGGTCTGTTAGTGATTCAATATTATCTTCTTCTTCAGAAACTGCCCCCATTGCCTCTAAAAGGGCTGCGTCTTCAGCAGCTGATTTAATTCTATTAATCTCATCTTCGCTTTCAATAAAGCTTTTAAATATACTATTATCAGCATAAGCTACATCGTCAAAGGACCCTAAACCAAGAGTTAAAATTTGCTCACCAACTTCATCTGTTACCTCGAGACTATCTATAATCTTTGCAAGGAACTCTGTCTCGTCTACTTTTATTTTTGCTTCAGCCTCTTCGTTACTAATAATATTAAGATCCCAACCAACCAATTTTGAAGCTAGTCTTATATTTTGACCTCTTGAACCAATAGCTAATGCAAGATTATCTTCGTTTACTGCAATTTCCATTGATCTTGAATCTTCGTCCATAACAATTGATTCAACCTTAGCTGGAGATAATGCATTGATTACTAATTGTGCAGGATTATCATCGTAGATAATAATGTCAATTCTTTCATTACCTAATTCAGATGAAACTGCTTGAACCCTTGAACCTCTCATGCCAACACAAGCTCCAACAGGATCAATTCTTCCATCATTTGTTTTTACTGCAATTTTTGATCTTGATCCAGCATCTCTTGCTACCCCACGAATTTCAATAACATCTTCATTTATCTCAGGAACCTCAATGCTAAATAATTCTGTAACCATTTCTGGGCATGATCTATTTAAAAGTAATTGAGGTCCTCTGCCTTCAATTTCAGTAATCTGCAATATTGCACGGATCCTATCATTAATTTTATATATCTCACCTGGCATGAGCCTGTCTCTTGGAAGAAGTGCCTCAGCCTCTGGTGTAATATCAACAATAATATTATCTCGTGTAACTCTCTTAACAGAGCCTGATACAAGCTTATTATTTTGAGACTTGAATTGATCAACAACTTTTTCTCTTTCAGCCTCTCGAACTTTTTGGAGCATTACCTGCCTTGCAGCCTGAGTCTCAATTCTTCCAAAAGAAATGTTATCTTGTTTTAAAGTGTATGTTTCGCCTATCTTTAATTTTGAATCATCTGATGTTACATGTGTCTCATGATGAAATTCCTCATCTTCTTTGTCAAAAACAATCCAATTTCTATGAGTCGAATATTCTCCAGTATCCCTATCTATTTTTACTATCAAGTCGGCATCTTCATGAAAATGCCTTTGTGAGGCAGATGCAATTGCAACCTCAATTGCCTTAAAAATAATATCTTTATCTAAGCCTTTTTCTGTTGAAACAGAATCAACAACAGTTAAAATTTCATTACTTTGCATAATTATTTTCCTTCATTAACTTCTTAAAATTTGGTTTAAGTTTGCATAAATCTATATCATTAAAATTAAAATTCAATGTCTTATTTTCAACCTTTAAATAAAGTATATTTTCATAACATTTCGATAGTGTTCCAGAAAAATTTCTTTTTCCATTATGTAGCTCCTTAGACTTAAGTAACAAATCTTGACCAATATAGTCATTTAATTGACCAATTTCAAAAAATTTTCTATCAATTCCTGGAGTTGAAACTTCTAAAATATAATTTTCTCCAAGGTTTAAATCAAGAGAGGGTTCATAATTCAAGTCTTTTGATATATTTTCACAGTCATTGATATCAACTCCATTGTCAGAGTCAATGAATATCCTTAAAGTAGTATTTTTCTTACCTCTTAAAATTTCAATTCCCCACAGCAAACAATCATTATCATTTATGACTGGTCTAACTATCTTTTCAATATCTCTTTTCAACATATTTTTTATACAAAAAAAGGGCAATTGCCCCACAAAATTCTTCAAACTTTGGTAGCGGGGGCTGGATTTGAACCAACGACCTTCGGGTTATGAGCCCGACGAGCTACCAGACTGCTCCACCCCGCAACGCAGCGAACATGAAGTTTATGAAAGTAAGAATGATTGGTCAAGTTTATTTTGTGTTTGTTATGAGCAAAATTGTTATAATCACGCAATTTGCCGAAGTGGTGGAATTGGTAGACACGCTAGCTTGAGGGGTTAGTGAGCGAAAGCTCGTGCGGGTTCAAGTCCCGCTTTCGGCACCAATGTTGTCTTTAATCTAGTGGTATTTCGTCTGAAAAACTTTCTTCAGTGGCCTCTTCAATTAATGGATTATCGAAAATCACTTCTGAATTTTCAGTTTTATATAAATATGCCAAAAGCAAAGACAATATAAGCCAAACAGCAACAAGGATATATGTAAATTTTCCTAAAAAATCAGATGGGCCAAGAGCTCCAAACATAGAGTTTGAGGATCCTCCTCCAAATGCAGACCCAAGATCTGAACCTTTTCCTTGTTGGAGTAAAACTAGTCCTATAATAACTATGGCTAGAACTATACAAATTACTTTAATAAATATAATCATTTATAACTTCCATTAAAACTCGTAACAATTTTTGCAAAACTTGATCCATTTAGAGAAGCTCCACCAATTAGTGCACCATCAACAAATTCACTTTTAAAAAAATTTTCACAATTTTCTTCATTCACACTTCCACCATACAAAACATAAGGTATCAATGAGTTTATTGATGAGGATTGTACAACATCTTTAATAAATTTATGAATTTCATTTATTTCTTCTTTTGTAGGTGTCATTCCTGTTCCTATTGCCCAAACAGGTTCATATGCAATAACAATTTTGTTTTGAAAATTTATGCCCTCAAGAACTTTCAATTGTTTAGATATTACTTCCTCAGTTAAATTATTTTTATTTTCTTCAGAGGTTTCACCAACACACAAAATAGGAGTAGCTATATCAATCAATTTATGAATTTTTTCTTTTATAACAGAATTTTTTTCATCAAAATATTGTCTTCTCTCAGAGTGTCCAACGATAGAAAAATTGCATTCACAATCTAAAATCATCTCAGCCGAAATTGCCCCTGTTCTAGCACCATTTGATGCATCTAAATCTTGAGTTCCCAACTTTATTTGCAATGAATTTTCAGCAATGATTCTTTTTACATATTCTAAATATATCATTGGTGGTGCAATACCTATATAAGAACCTTCTTTAGAAGCATAGTTTTCTGTAAATTCTGCAAACCAGGTTGAGATCATTTGTTTGCTACCGTTACATTTCCAATTAGCAATTATCATCTATGCCTTAGACTTTATTAACTCTTCAACATCAGACGCAAATTTTTCGGCTACTTTGCACTCTGATGCCTCAATCATTATTCTTATTTTTGATTCTGTTCCAGATGCCCTTACTAAAATTCTTCCTACTGTGATATCAGATTCAATCTCTTTGATAATAGATCTTATATCTTTATCATTTAGTATATCTTTGTTAGCAACTTTAACTGCTTTGTTGACTTGAGGTATCTTCATAAAATTACCTAAGACTTCACTTGAAGTCTTCTCAAGTAGTAGAAGAGAGGAAATAACCTTTAAGGCTGCAATCGTTCCATCACCTGTACTTACCAAATCTTTACAAATAATATGTCCTGAAGTCTCTCCTCCAAGCATCCAACCTTTTTTTGTGAGCATTTCACTTACATGTTTATCTCCAACTTCAGCTCGTAAAAATTTATATCCAAGCTTTTTAATTCCATTCTCAAGCCCTAAATTACTCATTTTTGTTCCAATAACACCTGACCAGGGACCAGTTCTATTTGGATTTGCAAACGCCAATATGTAAAGAAGATCATCACCATCAAGAATATTTCCTTTCTCATCAACCAAAATGACTCTATCACCATCACCATCCAGAGAAATTCCATAATCTGCTCTGTTATCTATAACCGCTTTCTTGACCACTTCTGGGTTTGTTGAACCACAATTTTTGTTTATGTTATAGCCGTCGGGTTCATTGCCAATAATTATTACCTCAGCACCTAGTTCTTCAAAAATTTCAGGGCTGACCTTGTAACAAGCCCCGTTTGCACAATCTATAACTATTCTTAATGAAGAAAATGATATATCTGATGGTACTGTCGACTTACAAAATTCAATGTATCTCGGGCCTGATTCATCAAACCTATATGCTTTACCTATCTTAGAGGTCTCAACAGACGACAGATTTGATGATAAATACTTTTCAATTCTTCGCTCTATATCTCTTGAGATTTTTTCTCCATCTTCATTGAAAATTTTAATTCCATTATCTAAAAAATCATTGTGAGATGCACTAATTACAACACCAAATTTGTTTCTTAAAGTCTTTGTGAGATAAGCAACGCCAGGTGTTGGTAAGGGTCCAAGAAGTTGAACATTTACACCAGAAGCAATGAAGCCTGCTTGAAGAGCAGCTTCTAACATATAACCAGATATTCTTGTATCTTTACCTATAACTACAGTTTTCCAACCTAGCTCTTTCATAACTAAGCCAGTAGCATGACCAATTTTTAAACAAGCCTCAGGTGTTATTAGACTTTCTACAGGACCTCTGATCCCGTCAGTACCAAATTTTAAATTCATGAAAGAGTATTATAACTCTTCTGCGGCGCCTTTTATTGAAGTTTTTTTAGAAGTCTTTCCTTTAGGTGAATCATCATCAGTCCACCCTTTAGGTTCTCTAGGTGATGCACCTGCCATGATATCGTCTATCTGTTCGACTCCTATAGTTTCATACTTAAGAAGAGCATCTGCCATAACATTAAGCTTATCAAGATTTTCTTTGAGAATAGTCTCAGCTTTAGAATAACAACTATCAATAATTGATTTAACTTCTTTATCAATGAGTTTAGCAGTCTCCTCGCTCATATTTTGAGAAGGTGCAGCTGCACTTCTCCCTAAAAATGGACTTCCTTCATCTTCACCATATTTTAAGGGACCAATTGTTGTAGATAATCCCCATTTGGTAACCATGTTTGTTGCAATATTTGTAGCTACTTCAATATCATTTGAAGCACCAGTTGTTATGCCTTTATCACCGTTAATGATGCTTTCAGCAATTCTGCCGCCAAATAAAGCTGCAATTCTTCCTTGAAGATATTCTTTGCTTTGCATGTATGTATCTTCTTCAGGTAAGAACATTGTTACACCAAGGGCCCTTCCTCTTGGAATTATTGTAACTTTATAAACAGGGTCATGTTTAGGTGATAGCCTTCCAACAATCGCATGGCCAGCCTCATGATAGGCCGTAATTCTTTTTTGCTCTTCGCTAAGAATCATAGATTTTCTTTCAGCACCCATCATTATTTTATCTTTAGCTAAATCAAGATGTGATTGGTCAATTTTTTTATCAGAATATCTTGCTGCAAAGAGAGCTGCCTCATTTATTAAGTTTGCAAGATCTGCTCCTGAGAAGCCTGGCGTACCTCTAGCAATAACAAGAGGATCAACGTCTGCGTCAAGAGGAACTTTTCTCATATGTACTTTAAGAATAGCTTCTCTCCCTCTTATATCAGGAAGGTCGACAACAACTTGCCTATCAAATCTACCTGGTCTTAATAATGCTGGATCAAGTACATCTGGTCTGTTAGTTGCTGCAATAACAATAACTCCATCATTACCTTCGAAACCATCCATTTCGACTAAAAGTTGATTTAATGTCTGCTCTCTTTCATCGTGTCCTCCGCCAAGACCTGCACCTCTGTGTCTGCCAACTGCATCTATCTCATCAATAAAGACAATACATGGAGATTGTTTTTTGGCCTGTTCAAACATGTCTCTGACGCGTGACGCGCCTACACCGACAAACATTTCAACAAAATCTGATCCAGAGATAGTAAAAAAAGGAACCTTTGCTTCACCAGCGACGGCGCGGGCAATTAAAGTCTTACCTGTACCAGGAGGACCAACCATAAGAACGCCTCTTGGAATTTTTCCACCTAGTTTTTGAAATTTTGTTGGATCCTTTAAGAAATCGACAAGCTCTTGAACATCTTGCTTTGCTTCTTCGCATCCAGCTACATCTTTAAATGTTGTCTTTACTTTTCCACCTTCCATTAGTTTAGCTTTACTTCTTCCAAAAGACATAGGGCCGCCTTTTCCAGAAATCCCACCTTGCATTTGTCTCATAAAGAAGAAGAAAATTGCCAAGAGTAATATTATTGGGAAAGCACCAACTAATAATTGTGAAAATAATGATGGTTGTTCAATTTTTTCATAAACAGCAATGATGCCATTTTCTTCAATTGCATTATCAACCATTTCATCTTTTTTAAATATAGGATGTGTTGTTTCGAACTTAGAACCATCAAGTCTATCACCAATGATTGTCATTTGATCGCCTTTATAAACAACCTTAGCAACTCTATCAGAAAGTATATCTTGTCTAAATTGACTGTAACTTATTTGTTCTCTTGCAGTGCTATTTTCAATGTTATTAAACACATAAATCATTAGAGAGCCTAAAACGACCCAAACTAATATATTTCTCATAAAACTATTCATAACTATTTGACTCCGTACAAGTATATTTCACCTGATTGCTTTTTTGACGCAGCAGGCTTATAAGTTTGAACCATATCAAAATATATTGCCATATTTTTTCTTAAAATTTTTAACATACTGTTTTGAAATGTTTTCATAATAAAAAAGCCGTTAGAATTTTGTAAGTATCTGTTGGCTATGGATATTGTTAATATATTTAATTTATAAACATTTTCAATATCAACTGCGTTTATACCAGTTAGGTTTGGGGCGATGTCAGAAATTACAAGCTCAAAACTACCTTTATTTTTATGTAGAAGTTCAATTTTATCAATATTATGAATATCTTCTTTTACAAAACATACTCCATCTATAGATTTCATATCCAAGACATCAATTGCATAGACTTCTTTTTTTGGAAAGTTCTTAATAATATACTGTGACCACCCGCCCGGTGAAGAGCCGATATCTAAAACTTTTCCATCTGTATTTTTAAATTTTATCTTTCCTAAAATTTCTTCTAGCTTAAAAACAGCTCTTGAACGGTAACCATTACTCTTTGCCTTTTTCGCCCAGCTATCCAGATGCATTTTATTTATGTTTTACTTCTAGAATTTCATAATCAATTTGGCCAGATGGAGTTTTAATATTTATCTCGTCATCTACATATTTTCCTACAAGCCCCTTTGCAATAGGTGTTTCAATTGAAATTGCCCCGTTTTCAGGATCAGATTCTAGATTACCAACAATTTTATAAATAATTTCTTTATCATTATTGATATCATAAACTTTCACAGTTGATCCAAACACTACTCTGCCTGTTTCTGGTATATCTCTGACATCAATTACTTGAGCATTTGCAAGAGCATTTTCGATTTCACTTATTTTAGCCTCAGAAAGACCTTGGAGTTCTTTTGCAGCATGATATTCAGCATTTTCTTTTAGGTCTCCATGAGCTCTTGCCTCGGCAATTGCCTGAGAGATTTGAGGTCTCTCAACAAACTTAAGGTTTGAAAGTTTTTCTTTAAGTAATATTTCACCCTCTTTGGTAAGTGGTACTCTGCTCATTGATGTATTATAACAATTTAGAAATATTAATTATTTATTTCTTGGAGTGACGAGTAAGTCCAATCCTCCTCACTTCCCTGAAGAGCTTCCATTGCAGCAAATGCTCCAAACATTGTTGTAGTGCAAAAGATTTTATTTCTAAGAGCGCTCTGTCTTATTGATGCTGAATCTTTAATTGATTGTGAACCTTCAGTTGTATTTATAACAATATCAATTTCATTATTAAGTAAACTATCTACAACATGAGGCCTACCTTCCATAACCTTGTTTATTCTTTTAACATCAAAGCCAAGCTTTTCGATATATTTTGCTGTGGATGTTGTAGCAACGATACTAAAACCATAATTACTAATTATTGGTATTAATTCATCAAGATATTTTTTATCTGTGTCTTTAACGCTAATAAAAATTACTCCAGACCTTCTAAGACTTTTGTTTGCAGCTTTTTGAGCTTTAGAATATGCCTCTCCAAAGTTTGGACCAATACCCATAACTTCTCCAGTTGATTTCATTTCTGGTCCAAGAATTGGATCAACATGAGGAAATTTATCAAATGGCATCACAGCCTCTTTTACAAATGATAAATTCTCAGGAAGTTTAGAAGAAAAATTTTGATCCTTTAAACTTTTACCAATCATACACTTTGATGCTACTTTAGCTAGGGAGTTACCTATGGCTTTTGATATAAATGGAACAGTTCTAGATGCTCTTGGATTAACTTCAATTATGTAAACTTCTTCATTTTTGATAGCAAATTGAATATTCATAAGTCCAATAATGCAAAGTTCCTTGGCTATATTCTTTGCTTGAGTAGACATTTTTTCCTGTATTTTCTCTGACAAGCTATATGGCGGCAATGAGCATGCTGAGTCTCCTGAGTGTATACCAGCTTGTTCAATATGTTGAAGTATTCCACCTATTTCAATGTTTTTTCCGTCTGAAACTACGTCTACGTCTACTTCAATTGCATCTGTTAAATAGCTATCAAGTAATATAGGTTTGCTGTTAGAAACTTCTACAGCCTCATTTAAATATATTTCAAGCTCTTGTAAATTGTTTACCAATTGCATAGCCCTTCCACCAAGTACATATGAAGGCCTTACTACAATTGGAAATCCAATATCTTTTGCTTTTTTTAGTGCTTCATCCATATTCCTTGCTGTTGCATTTGATGGTTGTTTTAAATTTAGTTTGTTTACAAGTTCCTGAAATCTTTCACGATCTTCAGATCTGTCTATTGCATCAACATTAGTTCCCAAAATATTTACATTTTTTTGAGACAACACATCTGCTAACTTGAGTGGAGTTTGTCCTCCAAATTGAATTATGACTCCGTTAGGTTTTTCAATATCTATAATATCAAGAATTTTTTCTGTAGTTATTGGTTCGAAATAAAGTCTATTTGAAACATCATAATCTGTTGAAACAGTTTCTGGATTACAATTTACCATTATTGATTCATATCCTTCTTCCTGCATTGCTAAAGATGCATGGACACAACAGTAATCAAACTCAATTCCTTGACCAATTCTGTTGGGGCCACTTCCTAAAACAAGAATTTTGTCTTTAAAAGATGGGTTGCTTTCACAATTGTCTCCATAAGATGAATACATATAACATGTTGATGTAGAAAATTCTGCTGCACATGTATCAACTCTTCTGAAACTAGGAGTAACTCCTAATTTTTTTCTTGTATTTCTTACAATGTCTTCATCATGATTTGTAAGATAAGCAATTCGACAATCAGAGAACCCTTTCTCTTTTAATAATAAAAAACTTTCTTTATCTAAATTATCTAAATTAGAATCAAGTAATTTTTTCTCCATTTCTAAAAGCTCAGCAATTTGATCTAAAAACCAGTAATCAATCATTGTTAGTTTATGTATTTTTTCAAGTGACCATTTTTTTCTGATTGCATCAGCAACAAAAAAAAGTCTTTTTGGTCCTGGTATAGTTAACTCATTTAAAATTTCTTCATCAGGAATTGAGTCAATTTTGTCATTAGTGCTGTTTAAACCATTCAATCCCTCTTCCATGCTGCATAATGCTTTTTGAAGTGATTCTTGAAAATTTGACCCTATCGACATTACCTCACCAACTGATTTCATTTGTGTTGTTAATTTTGGACTGGCTTGTGGGAACTTTTCAAATGCAAACTTTGGAATTTTTGTAACTATATAATCGATCGAAGGTTCAAATGATGCGGGTGTCAGTCCTCCAGTAATGTCATTTTTAAGTTCATCAAGGGTGAATCCAACTGATAGAAGTGCTGCTACTTTTGCAATTGGGAATCCGGTTGCTTTCGATGCCAATGCAGACGATCTGCTTACTCTAGGATTCATTTCGATTACAACCATTTTTCCATTTTCGGGATTCACAGCAAATTGAACATTTGAACCTCCAGTATCAACACCAATTTCTCTTAAAATTTTAAAAGATGCATTTCTCATGATTTGAAATTCTTTATCAGTGAGTGTTTGTGCAGGCGCAATTGTAATCGAATCCCCAGTATGAATACCCATAGGATCAAAATTTTCAATAGAACAGATGATTATGCAATTATCCTCGCAATCTCTCACAACCTCCATTTCAAATTCCTTCCACCCAATTAATGATTCATCAATAAGTAATTCATTAGTAGGAGATAACTCAAGACCTTTTTCACATATATTCTTGAATTCAGTAATGTTGTATGCAATTCCACCACCTGTTCCTCCCATTGTAAAAGATGGTCTTATAATGCAAGGAAACCCAATTTCTTTTTGAACTTTAAGTGCATCCTCCATTGAGTGAGCTATTCCTGAGGCAGGCGTCTCTAGATTAATTCCTTGCATGGTCTCATCAAAAAGCTGTCTATCTTCTGCTTTATCAATTGCTTCTCTATTTGCGCCAATTAAGATTGTATTGTGCTTTTTTAAAATCCCTTTCTTATCTAGTGTAAGTGCTGTATTTAAAGCTGTTTGTCCTCCCATTGTAGGAAGAATTGCATCAGGTTTTTCCTTTTCAATGATTTTTTCAACTGATTTCCAATGAATAGGTTCAATGTAAGTTGCATCAGCCAATAAAGGGTCAGTCATAATCGTAGCGGGATTAGAATTTACTAGAATAACTCTAAACCCTTCCTCTTTTAAAGCTTTGCAGGCTTGAGCACCAGAATAATCAAACTCACATGCTTGACCAATAATGATCGGCCCTGCTCCAATAATTAAGATTGAAGAAATATCTTTACGACGGGGCATGATCTGCTACCATTTTTTTAAACTTTTCAAACAATATTTTTATCTCTTGAGGTCCTGGGCTAGCTTCTGGATGACCTTGAAAACTAAAAGCAGGTGCATCATTAAATTCTATACCTTGGAGAGAGTTGTCAAATAATGATAAATGTGTAACTTTGATATTTTTTGGGAGAGAATCTGTATCTACTGCAAAACCATGATTTTGACTTGTTATAAATACTTCATTAGTGGAAATATCTTGTACTGGATGATTTGCTCCGTGGTGGCCAAATTTCATCTTATATGTTTTAGCACCTCCAGCTAGCGCTAAAAGTTGATGGCCTAAACAAATTCCAAAAACAGGAATCTTTTTTTCAAGAAATTTTTTAATATTTTTTATTGCATAATCGCATGGTTCAGGATCACCTGGCCCATTAGATAAAAAAATACCTTTTGGAGATAATTTTATTATTTCTTCGAATGGCGTTTCAGCACTAACAACTTTTACATCTCCAACTTGTTCTGATAAAAGTCTTAATATATTTTTTTTGATACCAAAATCATATGCTATTACAGAATTTGATTTCTCATTTCTTTTAAATTCCGGCCATGTTCCCTCATTCCAATGATATTCATTTTGAGTTGTTACAACTTTTGCTAAGTCCATACCTTTAAGTCCCATAAACTCTTTTGCATGATGAATTGCTTCATCTCTACTAATCTTTGACAATGCAGCAATACAACAATTAAGTGATCCTTTCTCTCTTAGCAATTGAGTAATACATCTAGTATCAAGCTTTGAAATTCCAATTACATCATTGTTAATTAAAAAGTCACTCAATGTCATTGTAGATCTCCAATTACTTGGTTTTTCACAATAATTTCTTACAACTATTCCTGAAGCATGAATTTTCTGAGATTCATTATCATCATTGTTTATACCTGTATTTCCAATATGCGGATGAGTAAAAGTTACAATTTGTTTTTTGTAGGATGGATCAGTAATTATTTCTTGATAACCTGACATTGAAGTATTAAATACGATTTCTCCGATATCGTATTTTTCTTTACCAAAGCCCTCACCCTGGAATACACTACCATCTTCAAAAGCTAAAATTGCTGGAAAAGACATTAATTTGATTCCAACAACATATAAGTTTTGAAGAAAATTTTGGGTAAACTTATGAAAGAATTTTTGGTATTTAATGAGCTAAAATTACATGCTGACATTAAAATTGTACTTTATAGACTAAGTTGTCTTATGTCTACATAAAATCTAAAAAAAATGAAAATATCTATTAAATCTGAAAAGGAAATAAATAAAATGAGGGTTGCTGGTAGATTAGCAGCTGACGTTCTTGAGATGATAACTCCATATGTAATCCCTGGGATTTCAACTGGCGAGTTAGACAAAATCTGTTATGAGTACATAATCAATGTTCAAAATGCAATACCTGCAAATGTAGGATATAAAGGTTATGAGAAAACAATCTGTTCAAGTGTTAATCAGGTTATATGTCATGGAATTCCAGATAACAATAAAATTTTAAAAAACGGTGACATTTTAAATATTGACGTAACAGTTATTAAAGATGGTTGGCATGGCGATACATCAAAGATGTTTCTAGTTGGAGAATGTGCTCCTCATAATAAAAGACTTGTCAAAGTTACTCAGGAGTGTCTTTACAAAGGAATAGATGCAGTTAAACCTGGTGCATTTTTTGGTGATATCGGACATGCAATCCAAAAACATGCTGAGAAAAACTATTACAGTGTTGTCGAAGATTATTGTGGTCATGGTATTGGAACTGTATATCATGAGGAACCTCAGATACTTCATTTTGGAAAAAAAGGCACAGGTATTAAAATTCAAGAAGGAATGTGTTTCACAATTGAACCAATGATTAATCAAGGTGTTAAGTATTCAAAAACATTAAGAGATGGATGGACTGTTGAAACAAAAGATGGAAGAAACTCAGCACAATGGGAACATACAATAGCTGTAAGCAAAAGTGGAGCAGAGGTTCTTACGAAAAGGAACGACGAGTTTGATTTGAATGAAAACTAATTCAGAAAATTTTAATGAAAAGT
>TARA_Y200000002_G_scaffold115428_1_pt1 | contig 16581 bp, 14 predicted proteins | sample TARA_Y200000002 | Tara Oceans TARA_Y200000002 (sample SAMEA2619388) | marine metagenome | biome: marine biome (ENVO:00000447); feature: surface water layer (ENVO:00002042); material: "saline water (ENVO:00002010), including plankton (ENVO:xxxxxxxx)" | depth 5 m | reverse complement strand
GGCCAAAATAACATGCAGGTAGTGGACTATATTGGTGGTGATAGCTTTGGTTCATTAAATTTAAGTCTCTGGCTCCCGTCTTTCAATCCTGAAATGTTTGTTCCTGGGGTTTACTTAGATGCAGTCTCAATATCCTCAAAAGACTACCCAGGCACAGGTTTAAGGTACTCAAGTGGCTTTGCGATGAAGTTCAATACGCCAATGGGAATGATGAATGCTGCATATGCACTTACAACACATAAGTCCAATGATCACGACAACGAAGAGAGATTCTGGATTTCGATGTCAGGGAACTTGTGATTCATTGTTGGCTCATGCTAGTATGTATTAAATTTGGATTCAAGGAATTTCTATGAAGCGATTATCCACCTACTTAGCAGCAGGGATGTTTATGTGCTCCGCTGTGTTTGCCTCCGGTTACTTTCAGTCAACCCCATCAGCAAGTCTTACTCAGAACATTGCCACTGTTGATATGGAAGTAGTTTTCAAATCACCTGTTTTTTCTGATGAGCAAGCTAAGCTTAATGAGAAGTTTAAGCCAGAAAATGAAGCACTTCAGCAAAAAGCAAAAGACTTAAAGGCAGATTTTGAAGCACTAAGTAAAAATCGGGAGTCTATGCCAGCTGATAAAATCAAAACAGTTGAGACCGGATTAGATAAGCGTCGTGCAGAGTTTGTAGCTGAGAGCGCTAAGCTCAGTAACACTCAGTTATCTGAATTCCAGGAACTGTCTAACAAGTTTATTAACGCTGTTAAACAAGCAACCAAAATAGTCGCTGAAGATAAGAAATTATCACTGGTTATTACCCAATCTGATGCCACAACACCTTACGTCAGCAAGTCACTTGATATCACTCAGCAAGTTATTGACAAAGTAAAGCTGTAGATGTCCTACTATCCGATTGAAGCCACCTCCATTTCAGAGCTGGCTTCTCTTATTGATCGACCATATAAATCGCCAACAAATGTGAAAATAGACTCAGTGGCAGCACCTGAGCACGCCTTAAATACCTCGTTAATTTTTCTAACATCAAAAAAGAAGATTTTGACTGCAAGTGTCGTTCTTACAACCGAGAATATTGCCACAGCAATGAATATTGATGCAGTAATTATCAGTCAATCACCCCGTTTAGATTTTGCTAAATTGATAGATCAACTGAAATTTAAGAAAAAGAGTCCATCAGGAAAGATTGCAAGCTCAAGCATTATAAGTCAAAGTGCGTCGGTTGCGCCTTCAAGTACTATTGGGGAGTATACTTCAATTGGACCTAATGCTGTAATCTCTGAAGGGGTTAAGATTGGTAAAAACACAACCATTGATCCTGGTGCGATCATCTTAGAGGGCGTTGAGATTGGTGATAACTGCACTATCCAAAGTGGGGCAGTAATTGGTTCTTGTGGATTTGGCTATGAGAGAACCCCGGAAGGTCATTGGTATAAGATAAAGCACCTGGCAACTGTGAAACTAGGCAATAATGTTCATGTCGGTGCTAATACAACAATTGATAGAGGGATGCTGGTAAATACCGTAATAGGTGATGGGGTAAAAATAGATAACCAATGTCAGGTTGCACATAATGTTTCTATTGGTGATAACACAATAATGGCTGGGTGTAGTGGTATTGCAGGCAGCACCCAGGTCGGAAAAAATTGCATGATCGGTGGTGGTGTTATTATTAAAGACCATATAACACTTACAGATGGGGTTATCATAACCGGGGGATCGATGCTTGCTAATGACGTCACGCAGCCCGGGATATTCTCATCTGGCATGAATGCAATATCAAACCGAAAATGGTTAAGAAACCATCGTAGATTGCTTAACTTGGACGAATCATTAAGGGCTCTAGAAGATGAAAGATGAGATAAGATCAGCCTTACCACACAGCGACCCATTCATATTGCCAGATAGAATTATAGAAATAGATGAGAAGGGCTTTATTCATGCCCAGAAAGAAATCCACCCTGATGATCATTTTTTACAAGGACATTTTGATAATAACCCGGTTTTTCCTGGAGTTATGCTTATTGAAACCATGGCACAGTCAGCCGGTGTTTTATTAAATCGATTGAACAAGGAATCAAAGATATTATTTCTAGCAAGAGTACAAGATGCAAGATTTAAGGCGCCCATCGTTCCCTCTTGTGTGATAGATATAAAGGTCAATATGATTAAGCACAGGAATGCAATATGGGTTTTTGATGCCTTGATTGAGCTAGGCGGTCGCATTACAACATTGGCACAAATTACACTTGCTTCAGGAGAGGGTTAATGTCAAATATTCATCCAACAGCAATTATCGATACAACCGCTAGCATTGCACAAGGAGTTACGATTGGTCCTTATGCGGTAATTGGAAAAAATGTTTCAATTGGAGAAGGATCAGTTATTGGCGCACATGTGCAAATTGTATGTAATACATCGATTGGATCCGGGAATAATATATTTGCTTTTAGCGTTTTAGGTGGCGATCCAGCTCATAAACAACATGAAAAAGATGATGAGACTTGGCTTGAAATTGGAAACAACAATATTATCCATGAATATGCAGTTATTCACCGCGGTGCTAAGGTTTGCGGTGGTAAAACAGTGATTGGTAATCACAATTATATTATGTGCTATGTACATATCGGACATGATTGTTTTATTGGCGATCATGTCACCATGGTTAATAATGTCAATTTAGCTGGATCTGTTCATATTGAAGATTACGCATATCTGGGGGCATTCTCCGCGTGTGTTCAGCGTACAAGAGTGGGCTCATCTGCACTGCTTAATCCGCGAATGATTACTCACAGAAATATTATGCCGTATATGATTGTTGAGGAGAAGAAAGTCTGTGGTATTAATAAGATCGGCCTTGAGCGCAGGGGATACAGTTCAAATGATATCGAAAAGATCAGGCAGCATTACCGGTTAATCTGCCGAGAGGGGATGCTGTTTAAAGATGTAAAAGACACACTGGGTAGAATGGAATGTGAATATGCAAAATATTTAGCTACATTCCTCGATTATGGGCCGGTACTGCGCTAGAACATTTGTTAGCTGGTCACTTTTTGATAATTTACCTCTTAATCTCTCAAGTCCATTTATTTGTTTTTTAATATGCTCAGCATCTTGTGACAGAATATGTTCTCCCAGTGTTAATGCATTACATTGTCCCATTGTAAATTCTTTTAATATTTCTTCCTTTAATATGAGATTGGGCAGGGAGATCCATTTGGTGGATAAACACATCTTAATTATCCAGCCGCTTAATACCCCCATTTTATATGTGACGCAAAGCGGAATTCCTCTCAGGGCCAACTCAAGTGTAGCCGTTCCACTGCAGCAAACAGCATAATCTGCCTCAATATTTGCAATCGGTGTGTTTTCAATCATGTTATTATCAACACCTAGTTTATTTGCTAGCTCCTGGTTATGGGTTTGACCTATATAATATGTCGCCTTGATGTTATGTGACAATAGCAGTTTTCTGAGCTTTTCATAAATTGGAATTAATTGGAGCAGTTCTTGCTTCCGGCTTCCAGGCAGTAGGGCAATTTTCTTAATCGGAAAATTCGGACAACATGGATGTATTTTTCTCACAAGCGGTTGCTGTACTTGGTGGATTTTCAAATTGGGGTGAGTTAAAAAAGGAGTCTCTATATCGTAAAAATAGTATAGTGTGTCTACATATTTTGCTAAAGTATTAATTCTTTTCTTACCCCACGCAAAAAGTTGAGGCGGGACATAGTAGTGAACGGGGATTTTCAGAGGAGCAATCTTTTTAACTAGGTGCAAATTAAACCCAGGAAAATCAACCATCAAAATCAAATCAGGCTGCCAATTTAATATGTCTTGATAAGTTTCATCAAATATTCTTTTAAAAAATCTAATGTTTTTTAATACTTCGATAAGGCCAACCACAGATAGCTTATTATTATAAGTTAAAATATCCACCCCATTTTGTGCCAGTAGATTGCCCCCAATCCCTCGGGATATAACAGGCCGATCCTTGATTGCATTGAGAAATTCCAGTGCATAAGTCTCTCCAGAAAAATCACCGGCTATCACGAATACTTTTAGTGGCTTCATAGACGGTTGACCTTCTGATTACATCGCCTTACGATATCATACTATGGTTGACAGTTCACTCAAAATAGTCGGTGTCGATGAGGCAGGACGGGGGCCCCTCGCTGGCCCAGTTGTCGCAGCTGCTGTTTCTTTAAACTCAGCGATTGCTGGATTGGATGATTCAAAAAAGCTCTCCAAAGCCAAGAGAAAAAAGTTATTTCACGAGATTACCCAGCACCCATGGGCATTTGCAGTTGTCAGCCCACGAGAGATTGATCGGTATAATATCCACCACGCCAGCCTTTTAGCCTTTGAAAGAGCAATAAAGGTGTTCCCTGGACAGGTGGGGCATATCCTAGTCGATGGGAAATATACCCCCAATTGGGACTACTCTTCTGAGGCAGTGATTAAAGGTGATCAAAAGTTCAAAGAAATATCAGCTGCATCCATTATTGCTAAAGTAATTCGTGATATGATGATGGAGAATTTACACCAGATATACCCGATGTATGGTTTTGATCAACATAAAGGTTACCCAACGGCAAAACATATTAAATCCATGAATGAATATGGTTTGACACCTGCCCACCGGCACTCATATGCGCCTGTTAAAAACATATTAGAGGCCGTGCAATGAGTTTTGTACATCTGCAAGTTCACAGTGAATATTCATTACAAGACAGCCTGGTGAGAGTCGGAGAGCTAATTGATTGCGTCGATCAAGCAAATATGCCAGCAGTTGCATTATCAGATGTGGATAACCTCTTTGCTTTTGTGAAATTTTATCAAAGCTGCCTTGCAAAGGCGATCAAGCCCATCTGCGCTGTAGAGTTAACAGTTAATGTTTCAAAACACTCTGGCCGGGTAATTTTAATTGCTAAAAATTATAAAGGATACCAAGCTCTTTTGCGTTTAACATCAATGCGCTATTCAGATCACCCCAGAGGGGTTCCAATCGATAAATATAAGACATTATGTGACAATTTAATTGCGATCATCTCTCCTTGGCAGGGCATCACTAGTAATTTATTGTCCGATGGGAAATTTGAACTGGCAGAGCAAGTGCTCTCACAATTGAATAGTTTATTTCCTAAAAGGTTCTACCTTGGATTAATACGCCATAAATCACAACAACATACACAATGTGACTCATTTCATATGACCATGTGTAAAAAATTCGCAATAGCACCTGTCGCACTCGGAGCAGTATGCTTTTTAAAATCAGAAGAATTTGAGGCGCATGAGGTCAGAGTATGTATTAATTCAGGACGGTTGTTAAACGATCGCTCTCGCCCGAAAAATTATACCCCTGAGCAAGCATTCGCATCCGAAGAACAAATGAGAGCTCGATTTCACGATATACCTGCCGCAATCGAAAATGCAGTTCGCATTGCACAGAGTGCTAATGTTGAACTTGAGCTTGATAAAGTGTTCTTGCCAGAAGTTAGTCCACCCTCAGGTACATTAGAGGATTATTTTCGTCATATGGTACAATCTTGTTTTGATGACCGATGTGTCAACAACCAGCCATTAGATGAATACCAGCAGCGATTAGATACAGAGTGCGACATAATAATCCAAATGGGCTTTATGAGCTATTTTTTGATTGTTGCAGACTTTATTGCATGGGCAAAAAGCCAAAAGATTCCGGTTGGGCCTGGCCGTGGCTCTGGGGCAGGATCATTGGTTGCCTATGTCCTTGGTATTACCGATATTGACCCCATTAAATACGGGCTACTCTTTGAGCGATTTCTAAATCCTGAGCGAGTATCAATGCCTGACTTTGATATCGATTTTTGTATGGAAAAGCGAGATGCTGTTATCCAGTATGTTACCGGTAAGTATGGGGCCAATGCAGTATCACAAATTATCACTTATGGTACCATGGCAGCAAAAGCGGTTATTCGTGATGTAGGAAGGGTGTTGGGTCAGCCATATGGCTTTATGGATAAGCTAGCAAAGCTAATTCCATTTGAAATTGGGATGACGCTTGAGAAGGCGATGGAAAAAGAGCAGGAACTTGCCAGGCTATATAAACAAGATGAAACTGTTAAAAATATAATGAACCTCTCATTGCAGCTTGAGGGCCTTGTACGTAATGTTGGCCGTCATGCGGGAGGCGTAGTTATTGCGCCGGGTGATCTGACTAATTTTACAGCACTTTATCAGGAATCCGAGGATTTAGCACAGCCAGTGACACAGTACGATAAAGACGATATCGAAAAGATAGGCTTGGTCAAATTCGATTTTCTTGGGCTTAGGACGCTCACAATCATTGATTGGGCATGCCAAACATTAAGAGAAATAAATGTGGATCTATCACAGTTCACAATCGAGCAGATTCCATTAAATGACTCAAAAACATTTAATTTATTACAAGGCTGTAACACAACAGGGGTTTTCCAGCTCGAATCAAGAGGTATGAAGGAGCTGATTTCACGATTATCACCCGATTGTTTTGAAGATATTATTGCGCTGGTTGCATTATATCGACCGGGTCCTCTCCAGTCAGGGATGGTAGATGATTTTATTGATCGAAAGCATGGCCGTAGCTCGATTAAATATCCACATGATTCACTTGAGGAAATATTAAAGCCAACTTATGGGGTCATTCTGTATCAGGAGCAGGTCATGCAGATTGCTCAGGTGCTTTCTGGGTACACCCTAGGTAATGCAGATCTTTTAAGACGTGCCATGGGTAAAAAAAAGGTCAAAGAGATGGAGGCGCAGCGAGCTATATTTATCGAAGGTGCCAAAAAGCAATCTGTCAGTGAGAAACAGTCCAGCGGAATTTTTGATTTGGTTGAGAAGTTTGCTGGTTATGGCTTTAACAAGTCTCATTCTGCCGCGTATGCACTTATTACCTACCAAACAGCGTGGCTTAAAGCCAATTACCCAGATGCCTTGATGAGTGCTGTCTTATCATCTGATATGGATAACACAGATAAAGTGGTGGGATTTTATGAAGATACGCTCAAACAGGGGATCACTATTTTACCGGTTTGTATCAATCGATCATATTGTAAATTCAAAGTAGAGTCACCCATGACAATTCGATACGGTATGGGTGCTGTTAAGGGGGTAGGAGAGGGTTTTGCCATTGCTGTTGTTAGTGAGAGAGAGAAAAATGGTCCGTATAAAGACATCTTGGATTTTTGTATGCGTATCCAAGATATGCGGGTCAATCGTAAAATGCTTGAATCACTAATAAAGTGTGGAGCGTTTGATACTGTGTTTAAAGAGCGATCGGTGTTGTTCGCATCGATTGAGCGGATCATTGCTCAGAGAGACCAAAAGATCAAGGACAAAGGTAATCACCAGGGTGATTTATTAGGGCAAGTAACCCAGCAAGTGAATCACTGGCAAGTGGACGTCCCTGCTTGGCCAATGGCAGAGCAGCTGGCATATGAGCGTGAAGTTATGGGGCTTTATCTTAGCTCGCATCCAATGTGCATTTATCGCGAAGAGGTAAAAAGCTTAGGAGCAGCAACAATCGAGGATTTAAAAAGTGCATCCAAACGTCGTTTAATTGCCGCTGTTTTGCTCTCTCATCGGGTGGTATATACAAAGACAGGACGACGTTTTGTTATTGTGATTATTGAGGATGAGAATAATAAAGAGGAAATTTTATTATCCGACCAAGAGTATCAAAGAGCAGAGGCAGATCTTCAATCAGGACAAGTGTTTTTATTTGATGTAAATATTCAGACAAGACATGATGGCAATCGCCGATTAAGCTGTGACCGTATATGGACGATTGCGCAGCGGAGAGAGACCAGCCAAGGTCATCTTCTCCTCAGTGTTGATCATCAAGCGTATCTCGATATTGCTCTGGATTTAGAGGTGTTATTTTCCAAGCAACAATCAGGTAACTGTCAAATTACATTAAATATCGTTGATCAGCATAACCGAACGAAAATCCCATGTAATTACCAGATAAAGATGAACGATGAACTGCTTGAAATGTTAGAGCAGATAAAGGGAGTTACCTATCAAATGAGTTATCAAAATCACCCCAACTAATAGGATCCAGCTCGTGAGCTTTAAGCAGTTCATTGGTTTTTGAGAAATGTTTACACCCTAAAAACCCTCGATGAGCAGATAATGGGGATGGATGAGGAGCTGTTAAAATAGCATGTTTGGCAGTATCAATAAGCGTTGCTTTCTTTTGAGCATAGGCTCCCCAAAGAAGAAACACAACAAACTTGCTGTGTGCACTGATTTTTTTAATTACATTATCGGTAAAATGTTCCCAGCCAAGATGACGATGAGATCCCGCCTGGTGCGCGCGAACAGTTAAAACGCTGTTAAGTAGAAGGACCCCTTGTTTTGCCCAGCCAGTTAAGTTGCCATGATCAGGTATAGTGATGCCCACATCTGATGAAAGTTCTTTGAAAATATTGATCAGAGAGGGTGGCGGTGCTACTCCCATTGGGACTGAGAACGACAGACCATGTGCTTGTGAAGGTCCGTGATAAGGATCCTGTCCAATAATGACTACTTTAACTTGGTCAGCACAGGTGAATTTAAAGGCATTAAATATATCTCCAGGTGCAGGATAAATAAGGTGTTTTTCCAGCCGTTCTTTCTCTAGTTTACTGAGGATTTCCTTAAAATAATCAGATTGTTTTTCCTCAGCAAGTATGTCTTTCCAGTGCATTATCAATAGCATTCCTGTTTTTATTAGTGTGACTGGAATTTTTGCTTTTTTCAAGATAGTATATTGCATCAGCCAAATAAGGATACAATCTATGATAATTGGTATTCCAAAGGAAATAAAATCAGATGAGTTTCGTGTTGGGTTAACCCCTGCTAGTGTTAGAGAGCTAGTTTTAGAGGGTCATAAAGTAATAGTAGAAGACGGATTGGGAGCAGGCATCGGTTTTGGAAGTGATGTTTATCGTCAATCAGGCGCGACTATTGTTAAAGATGCAAAAGAATTGTTTGATAAAGCAAATATTGTTGTAAAAGTTAAAGAGCCTCAGCCAAGTGAAATAAAATTTATTCGGGAAAACCAAATCTTGTTTACTTATTTGCATCTTGCAGCAGACCGTCCTCAAGCCGAGGGATTAATTAACTCTGGTGCGCATGCTATCGCTTATGAGACGGTAACAGATCAGTCTGGATTGCTACCGTTACTGGTGCCAATGAGTGAGGTCGCAGGGCGACTGAGTATCCAGGCAGGCGCAACGTGTCTTGAGAGATTTCGAGGTGGCAGGGGTGTTTTACTGGGCGGTGTGCCCGGAGTGATGCCGGCAACAGTAATGATCTTAGGTTGTGGTATTTCTGGTTCTCATGCCCTTAAAATGGCTGTTGGCTTGGGTGCAGAATGTGTGGTTTTTGAGAAGTCACTGGACCGACTAAGAGAGATTGAGAATCAATATGACGGACGAGTCATTACCCAATATTCAACACAAAACAATATTGAAGAATGGTTGCCCAGAGCTGATTTAGTTATTGGAGCCGTTTTAGTGCCCGGGAGATCAGCACCAGTTTTAGTCAATAAAAAGCAATTATCATTAATGAAAAAAGGCTCTGTGGTTGTTGATGTTGCAATTGACCAAGGTGGCTGCTTTGAAACCTCTAAACCGACGACTCATTCCAGTTCTACCTTCGAAGTGGACGGCGTGATCCATTATTGTGTTGCTAACATGCCTGGCGCTGTAGCAAGAACCTCTTCTGTTGCACTGAACAATGCTACTTTGCCATACGTCCTTCGACTTGCAAAACATGGACTGGATGCGCTTAAACATGATCCCCATTTTATGCGAGGGTTAAACATTAGCTCCGGTCATGTCACTTATGCTCCGGTAGCGGATGATCTTGGCTTTAAATATAAATCACCCGAGGAGGTGCTATAGTGACCGTTCATATTCATGTCTTCTCAGAGTCAGAGTTTGATCAGTGGTTAGATAAATCTGATAAATACATTGATCGGTGGGTCAAAAGTCATGGGTATGCTCCGAGCCATGGTGCTTCGTTAATTATACCGTCTACCAGTGGGGATATCGCATCAGTTATTATTTGTTTAAACCCTAAAAAAGCTGCCAGAACGATCGGCAAACTTGTTCATAAATTACCAGGCGGCAAATACAAGTTAAGCGTGGCAGATGACAATCACCATCGTATCCATGCGTTAACATTATATTGGAACTTGGCTTGTTATCAATTTAGTCAGTACAAAGAGCTCAACTCTCCTGAGAGACAATTAATAACAGACAAGCAGGTTGATGAGGATCTTTTAAATGCACAAACCTCCGCAGTTTTTATGGTTAGAGACCTTATAAATACGCCTGCTCATGATATGACCCCAACTAAGTTATGTGATTATGCACAATCACTAAATGCCAGTTATCAGGGTAAAGTTAAGAGATATACAGGGGATGAGCTGCTTGAGGCGGGATTTCCTCTGGTACATACCGTGGGTAGAGCAAGCGAGAATATCCCCGAGCTAATTGTATGTAATTGGGGCGATAAGGGGCCTCTTATTAGTATTATTGGGAAAGGTGTGACATTTGATTCTGGGGGGCTTAATATCAAGCCATCTCGGTACATGTACCCAATGAAAAAAGATATGGGTGGCGCTGCTCATGCCATTGGATTGGCGCATATGATGCTAGCAACTAAGCAGCCATGTCGTATCCAACTGATTGTCCCAGCTGCGGAGAATTCGATTTCATCAAATGCTTATCGGCCCAGTGACGTTCTTAAATCACGCTCGGGTAAAACCATTGAAGTCGGGGATACTGATGCAGAGGGGCGTTTACTGCTTGCAGATTCTTTGACATATGCTTGTGAAAGCTCGCCAGATCTTATTATTGATTTTGCAACACTAACGGGTGCAGCGCGTGTTGCGATGGGGCCTGATGTCCCCTGTTACTTCACCAATAGCGACGAGGTTGCTCAACATATAAAAGATGGATCTGAATTACATGAAGATCAGGTTTGGCGGATGCCACTTGTTGATAGTTACCGTGAGTTTATCGGCTCGCAGATTGCTGATGTGCACTCAACAGGGTCAGAGCCATATGGTGGCGCAATCATCACTTCTTTATTTTTGCAAGAATTTGTGAGCGCAACAAATTGGGTGCATCTTGATATCAATGCGGTTAATAATCGCACTCGTGATGGTCAGCCCAAGGGCGGAGAGGCGCAGGGACTGATGTGTATTTTTGATATGCTGACAGAATGGATTAAGCGTTAGAACTGACTTATACTTACCGCCAAAATAATAATACAGGAAAACTATGATTGGATTAGACGATCTTGGGCTCAGTGACCAGGAGAAAATTAATTATCATCTTGTGGGGCCAAGAAGAAAAATGGTGCTGGAGTACATAAACCGGTTTGAGGACCCTCAGTCCTTGGAACGCTTGGATACCCTGAGAGAGCTCAACGATTACCAGATCAAAGGATTAATATTTAATCTTCCGTTTGATAGCATGTCTGATTCTGTGTGGAAAGAGGCAACAAGAGCTCAGTTAATACTTGACTATATTGAGGGGTTAAGTAATCCATCTGAGGAGTATGGTGTTGTCAAAAACTTTAATTGGTATCAGATCAAGGTATGCCAGCTGGGGCTGAAACCAAAGAGTATTTCAAATCACAATTGGCAGGACAACAAGTTATGTACGATCACTCTTAGATACCTCAGAAATCATACTGATAAAAACATTGATATTGCATATAGAAAGATCGAGGGTCTCAATGCCGCTCAGGTGAGCGCTGTGATGATGGGACTTGACCGTAATGATTTGGTAGCTCATAAATGGCATTGCCCCCAAATTGCAAGAGCGACTTTAGAATATCTATTTACTTGTTCTAATGGTCAGTCGATTAAAAAAAGAATGAAGGAAATTAGAGGTTTATCTTATTGGCAAATTTTAATGTGTAGTATGGGGTACACGCGTAAGAGCCTTGTAGGGATTGAGCCTGCAAAAATGGAAGAGATATATGAGTATATCAATCTTGATCCGCATACAAAGAGAAATATTAACAGTATAAAAAAAATGAGAGCTACCAAAGATATCATGAAAAAATTCTTCGAATATGCCCTTAAGCTAGGCTTGTCAGAATTAGATAAAGAAGGACATGATTGGAAAAGTCTTAGTACTGTGATTGCTACGATTGCTTACCTTAAGAATAACCGGGATGATGTTGTAGCAAGTATGGCCCAAATTCGCTCAATGAATGCACATCAAATTGAGCTAGTGGAGATGGGAATACCTCGTGAGATGGTTTTGTCTCATACAAAAACAGATGAGCAAACAATGGAAGAGTTATTAGAGTACCTTAGTTACAAAGATGATGTTAATGACGCTTTTCAGGACGTATGTAATAAGACATACGATGAGATAATAGCTCTGAATAAAGATCAGGCACTTAAACTGGGGTTGTCTCACAATGACCTGGAAGGGCATTTATGGGATTCAAATACTAGCTCGGATACACTGGGCTACCTAAAAAGTAATATCGACGATGTTGTGCGAGCTATGAATGAGATTAGAGGGCTAACAGGAGAACAAATTATCGCTTTAACTTTGGGGCTACAAGTGTGTAATCAATACGGACATGACTGGGGTGATCGGTTGGTAGCAGTCAATACGATCCATTTTCTAATGGATCAAAAAAAAGATACGCAATTGGCTACATTTAATGAAATTAGGGGGATGGATAAATTTATGCTAGAGAGAAAATTATCCCAAAGCGAAAAATCAAATAAACCATTGAATAAAAACATAAAATAGTTTATATTGCGTTAAAAAAAGAGAACTTATGATTAAATATTTAATAAGACGATGCGAGGCGAAGTTAAAAGGGCTAAATAATACTTACGTTCATGATTGGGGAGATAATGATGTTTGCCAAGAAACATATGCAATAATTGATAAGTTCAGCACACTTCCCAAAAATCAAGTAATGGAACAAATTGTAGGTCTTAGCGCTTTTCATATTGCAGTAATGAATGAGTTAGCCGATGAAGATAATTTAGATGAATTTGCTTCAGTGATGAGAAAAACTGGTCTATTTCAAGCTTATTCCATTCTTACAGCGCTTAGAAATAAACAATTCATTGATGTTGACTCTGCCTATGAATTTACCAAAGATTTAAGTGAGCATAAGGAGAGACTGCTTAATATTGGGCTGCACCCTGAATTTCTCTCAGAAGTAAACGATTCACTTGTGAGAAAACAAATGTATAGGTATATTTCATCTCGGCCTGAAATAGTATCTCCGGTTGAAGCATACACAACTGCTGAAAGTATGAGTGAGGAAAAGCTGAATGAGGTAAATGATAATATAGATGTGCTTAGCGGGGTTTTTGACAAAGGCGCTTTGTACAACCATAAAGTAGATAATAATTTTATGGACAATCTCCGCCTTGAATTTAGAACTCAGGTGCTATCGGGGTCTATTGATATGTTAGCCGAATTAGCACAGAAGGTTGTTGAATTTATTGGGCCATCAGAAATGAACTATATGCTCAATATAAACAGTCGATACACGGCAAGTAAATTCCTACAAAATCATCCGATACGATCAAAAGAGAAGGCTTCTTGTTTAATTGGAAATACTGCCCCTGAAATTAGTCAAGTGAAAAATGGGTGCCATCTTTAGATCGGGATATCTCATCTAGCAATTATTTATCAAATCTGCTAATTTAGGCACATGCGCCTGTAGCTCAGCTGGATAGAGTATCTGGCTTCGAACCAGACGGTCGGGGGTTCGAATCCCTCCGGGCGCGAATTATAAAATTCATCTCGGTGCAGATTATGAAAAAAACAGTTGATAAAATAATAAGCTATTCACAAGGGATAGTGCCAACTCCCATCAGGGCAATGAAGCTATTCAAATTCACGGATGAGTTGGGTCGAGTTCATTTTACACTAACTATCAATCCAAATAATACGGTGTGTGACAAAGCATTTAGGTTGGATGATATCGCAGGTATTGCAAATTTTTTATGTTTGGCTAAAAAAGGAAGTTGGATTCATAACAGTGAGGAAGTTAACAACATGTTTTGCATGATTTCAACTGTCATCCCTAACGTCAATAATCCCTCAGCAACAAAAAAAGACATTTTGCAACTTATTCAGTTTTTAAAATCTGAGCTAGATAAGGCGACTCGAAAAGCACAAAGTGACCAAAAAAAGTTACTGATTCATATTGAGGAGACATATTCTGATAAACGGTCACTTTTGGTTAGTTTAATTTTAATGATCTTATCAAGTGAACAGGGGTTAAGAAATATTATAACGGGGACTCATGAAGGTTTCGTTACTAAAGAAATCGCTGATCCGGTGGATGTTGTTGCATCATCAAATATAAAATTTATTCTGCTTGCTGCCAGAGAAATGGACTTGAGGTTTTATCATGGTGATAAAAAGAAAAACGCAGAATTTTTTGAAAGAACTCAATCAATGATCGACTCAATTATCGGTGTCAACGAAGATCTGATTTTAATTTCTATGATAAATTCATTTAATCCAGTTTATCACTCCGAGAGGATCACACACAATTATTACATTCATACGATTGACGCAGCGTTTGGGGCTTCAGGTTTCCCCGATATTGCATACCCGAATAAACACCCTGTCAGAGTTCAATTCAGTAGGAATATTTTTGATTCCAAGCTGGGTAGTGTTATCAATTGTCTCAAGGGAGCAATCAAAGAGATGAAGCTAAAAATATCAAAAAAAACTGCTTCTTGCTTTTCTTCCTTTGCTGACTTAATACCAAAATTACCATCACCTACTACAGATATTTTTGAGGCACAAATTGCGCAAAGAGTATACAACGCAATGCTCAATAACACTTTACCAACTTTGCAATATAGCAACTATATTGGCAGTGAGGAATTTTCGCCTGTGAATATAAAAGATAGCATCAGTTCTTATCTTTCTGGGGCTAGATGTATTCGGCCTGTGAAAGAGGGAAGTAGCTCAGGATCACGTTCAGCGAACATGCCCTAAGCTCTTTTGATAATACTGAGATTTTACTTTTAGTTTCATAATGTGTTTGACACTGCAATTGTTGGTAGATAGCATGTAAAAAACACAAGCGATTTAATATGCTCAAAAAAAAGTTAGATCCTTTCAAAACTCTTCAGCTTGTTCCTTATTTAGTTTTTTTAATTTCCCTGTACAGTCAGTTAAATATAGACGATATTATTTTAGCATTAATCGGGGCCTATGGATTATGGTCTATTAGTAATCAAAGAAGCGATTATTCAAAGTCAGCCGATCCTTATTACATCCTAATCTTTGCATATACATTGATACTTTTATCTGTCGGTTTAAACCAAGATATCCTGAGTATGGTGTGTTTTGTTCTAATGCCAGCTTTTTGTGGCTACCTCATGGATAAGATATTAAATGTAAAAGGGAATTTTAAATCGATAACCCCATCTTTTGCTCTTTTAGCTACTCATTCCATATCACGAGTAATTATTATTCTTGGCATTTTGTACTTATCACAATTTCTATTACTCAACTACCTTCATATTGGAGTGTGCTCTTTCATATCGCCATTGGCTAAGATTACAGAGATATGGGTAGGTGCCACGCTCCTGACGATGCTCATTCCATTTGCGATGAATCATTTACAGCTAGATCAAAAAAGTTACTACGATCAATTAGCATATAGTTTAATTTGTGGACTGTTTGTATCTAACCAATATGCATTAATTTTCCTAGCCTCAGCTGTATTTAATTACTTTAATGGCTCCGATAGCAATATGGCACATGTCAGTGTGATTAATGCAAGTATATTTTGGATCTCTACCGTGCTGGTCTCGATGTTTACCAGCTCAGCATTAATCCCAATGGGGATTAGCCTTGTCTCTAATGGTATATTAGCACCAGTCAGCTCAGGTTCAATCAGAGATTTTGTGACCAAACAGAAAAGCTATGACAGAGAGTTAGTAAAAGATCAGAATGCCCCTGGTGAGAGCATGACATCAAATATGAAAAATTAGTCCATGACTGATGGGTAATATCTACGAGGTATAATGATGTTATTAATTCATGACTTTAGGGTCACTTGTTATGCAATTATCAGGTAGATCTGGGAACATGTCTTTAAAAGGGAGAACAATATGAAACAATGTTCTAGTAAATCAGACGATTTTTGGCTGATTTTTCAAGGACTATCTTTTTATATACTTGGTTTATTCGCCATTTATTACTTGGAACTATCATCGTTACCTGCGCTATTTGCATCGACCATCTCCCTTCGCTTACACCATAAAGCATTGGAGGAAGGGGATGACAGCAAGTATTGGTATTTTTTACTAGCGATGCTTATTGGGTGCTACTTCTTGGGACCGGTTGATGATATATTAAGTGGATTACTTTCCCTTTTGTTTCCGCTTTCTGTTTTCTCACGACGCATTGCAATGTATTTATTTTCCAACATGCATTTTGCTTTTTATACCGGTTTATATATAGTTTTTGAGTTATTATCACGAGAGGGTGGTAATGTTTTTGCTAATATATTCTCAAAAAACAAAAAAGTTAATTTCA
>TARA_Y200000002_G_scaffold147574_1_pt1 | contig 16610 bp, 6 predicted proteins | sample TARA_Y200000002 | Tara Oceans TARA_Y200000002 (sample SAMEA2619388) | marine metagenome | biome: marine biome (ENVO:00000447); feature: surface water layer (ENVO:00002042); material: "saline water (ENVO:00002010), including plankton (ENVO:xxxxxxxx)" | depth 5 m | reverse complement strand
TAATGTTGCCCTACTATTTGGTTTTGCCATTAGAAGAATCCTCCATCAATTGAGTCTGTCCATGTTGGAACTCCACCAGCGTTTGTGGTCATCACATAGTTAGAAGTAGTTAAGAAACCAACTGTACTTGCTGTACTTACTAGTCTTCCATCTGCTTCAAAGTAACCCATTCCATTTGGACCACTGTATCCAATACCAGTGCTTCCATCTTGATCTGAGCGATAGTATAAACCATTCTTGAATGTACCGTATCCAACTACTTGGAAGTTATCTTGAACTGTTACTTGACCAGCAGCAGAATCTAGAACTAGTTCACCGCTATTAGTTTCGATCTTAGTGGTAGAACTACCAGCACCGATCTTAATGTCAAATATAGTGGTTACTCCAACAACGACAACTTCATTAAAGGTACTGATTCCAGTAATCTTAATGTTTCTACCATTAACCTCATCGTATACAACATCACCAATAACATTTAAGTTACCAGCGATATATATGTCGTCTTGGAATGTTGCTATACCAACGAAGGTTGAGAAACCAGCGAAGGTCATCTCAGTAGCAATACCAGTTTGTATTCTGGCATTTGTTATTGCAAAGTCAGTTGCTAAACCAGCAGTGATCTTAGCGTCAAGAATGTCAGCATCAGCAAGGTCAACAGCATTGGCAGTTACTACACCAGCAGTTGCTGTTATAGAAGAACCAATTGCAACTTCTCCCTTATAAACACCGTTATCCTTAAAGGTAACTATACCAAGCATCTCTGAACCAGATGCTCTAACAATCAATCTAGCACCATCACCTGAAGCTGCAGTATCAGCATACATCAACTTGACAGTCTTACTGTCTGCCATTAAGAAGTCGCTATTACCTGTAGCAGTTTGTACACTGAAGTAATCACTTCTTATTTGTAATCTACCGTAAGTAGCATTACCATTACTATGCTGAATAATACTATGTCCTCTGTTAGCAAATGCATCAGTATCCTGATGATAGAACTTAAAGTCGGAGTTTTCACCCACTCTAAACTCAACATTGTCGGGGACATCTGTATGACTGTTAAGTCCAACAGGTGAATTGATAGTTAATGATCCATCACCTCTTGTTTGACCTACTGTAAAGTTTGTAGCAAGACCTGTAGCGATCTTAGCATCTACTGCATCGAGGTTATTAACATCTGCACTACTGCTGACTGTTACAACGCCTGTAGCGTTGATTCTCTCGAATCTAGCAGTGTCTAATACATCTAATCTATCTCTAACAGTAGCAGTTCCAATACCAATTTTTTGATTGGCATCGATACGCATCGCTTCAGTATTCTCAGTACTTGAAACGATAGTACCATCACTACCACTATCAGTTAAAGCAATAGATGTATCACCTTTCTGGAATGCATCTAACTGAATAACTGTAGCAGTTAAGATACCTAAAACATTGACATCACCAGTGATGTTAATATCACCAGCACCAGCAGGGTCAATGTTAATATCACCTGTAGTAGATTCAATGTTATTACCAGCGATTTGGATGTTACCAAATGTACCACTAGTAGGTGTTATTTGACTACTATTACCAGAAGAATCTGAAACAGTTAAGTTTGATAGTGCCTGAAGACTGGTTACCTGTTGAGAGAATGCTACAGTACCATTTTCTTGGTCAACATAAAACGCATCACCAACACGGAAGTCTCCTTTTTGGTCAATACTTACAAATGATACATCACCGTTATTAACCTGAGTTACTTCATTTGCCTGTATTGCTAGGTTAGGATCGTTAGTAATATCACCACCAGAACCAACATGGTTAAAGTTAAGTGCAAAACACCTTAGTGTTACACCATCACCATCAGCAACAACACCCTTTTGACCGTACTCAACAGCACAACCAACTGAACGCATGTCAGCACCAAACTGACTGTAATCAGCAAGGATGATCTTACTAGCAGTTCCTACTCCACTGTTAGGTTGAGTGATTCTAATATCTTGAGTAACTGCTACATTATCAGTAGCAGTAGTAACACCGTTAGTTCCGTTAAAGTTAACTAGTAATGAAGTCTTCCTATTACCAGCAGCCTCAGCACTATAACCATAAGTATATGCACCATCTGGGAATGGATGCAATCCTTTTTGAACAAATACATCATCAAACCAACCTGTAACCGCATTAGCAGCACCATCAAAGTCAGCACCAATTACAACAGGTTTCTGTAAACCAAGATCAGTACTATATGATGTTGCTTCAGCTCTCTTAGCACCATTAGAATATGCTATTAATTTTGTACCTACTTTAGCAACAGCGATATGATGCCATGCACCAGTTGTAATACCTGCACTAGCAGCCGATAATGCTGTTGTATTTCCAACACGAACATCGTATTCACTACCTCTGAAGGCAATACTTAAACCACTTGCATCTGTTCCTGAATCTCTAAAGTCAAGAGCAGTAGCACTAGTTAATCCAGTAGAGTTTCTGTAAACCCAGAAACCAACAGCAAATTCATCTGTACCAAATCCAAACTGATCATGGGATGCTGCACTAACAGAATCGTTAGTACCATCTAACTTAAGTGATGCACTACCAAATTTCTTGACAGTAGTGTCTAATTGAGCATGTCCATTAAATGTAAGTGTCTTAGCAGTTCTGTTGTTAATTATTTCAAATCCAGTTTGCTTACCAGTTACATCAAGATATGTTCCATCATAACCAGCAACAACAGCAGTAGCTAATCCAGTAACAGCATCAGTGTCATAGTAGGTAATAGTATTACCTATACCAAGTGCTGATGTTGTAGTAATACCAGTTAATCTTAATCTTGTCTTACCAGCAGATGAAAGACCGACTGTACCAGATTCACCTCTAATACCTTCAGAAGCGAAGTATGTGAAACAGTTAAGGAACTCAACACGAGCTCCATTGGTCATTACAATACCCTTATTATTAGGTACAATGAAGGTTACTTCATTGAATAGCATTGCTGCTTCAAGAGAAGAAGATTGTGCTTGTGAACCATCTACATATGCACCAGCACCAGATATGTAAGAAGATGGAGCTGAATCAGCAGAACCAAAACCATAAGGATCTGCAGCAGTTTGATTAGTACCTTTGTTGAATACTGTTACACGCTGTACATAAGGTGATCTGCTAGTAATAGCAATACCAGGTTGATACTTAAATGCAAAACCTTGATTACCTGCGGTATCAAAGTACATGTCAGAGATAGTTACATCCTCAACAACTGTTCTATCATTCATTAAGAAACAGTCTTTCTGTTTAGTAGCAACAGTTGGTTTAATCTTAGTAGCACGAAGACCAGCACCCTTAACAGTTAATCCATCGGGAACATATAATGGGAATGTCTCTTCATATACACCACCACCAATATTCAATATTTCATTAACACCTCTGATTATAGGAGAGACATTAACATTAATTTTTAATGAAGTTGTAGTGAGTACTGTAACAGCAGTTGTTACACCAGCAATAGGATCACTACCAGCACGAGGATAAGTCTTACTTGCAGTATTACCATCCATCGTACAGGTGAATGATAATGAATTGTTATCAAGAGTAATTGTATCGTTCGTTGATAATCCGTGAGCAGATCCAAATGCTAGAGTTAACTCTCCAGTTTGCTCATTATAAGTTGCTCCATTAGGAGATTTTTGATTACCTGACTCAGCACCACTTTGAACATTAACTGCGTTTGTAGCAGTACCACCATTGTAGGTATGCTCATACCTATTAGAAATTCTTGATAAAGCGTATCTAATCGATCTGAAAGGTCTATCAACAGTACGACCACGAGACGCATCATAAGCATCAACACCATGTGTGTCAACAAACCATACATCATCAGCAGGGTTAACAGTAGCAATACCAACTTGAGCAGGTTCACGCCAAGTGATAGTACCATCAGTATTAGTACTTAATACATGCTGAGTATTAACACCAACAACTCCAGTGGAGTCGTATAGTGATGTCATAAAACCAGATGTTATGAATGCAGATGTAGCAATACCAACCTGAGTTACAAGGTTAGTAATCGCAAAGTCAGTTGCTAAACCAGCAAGTACCTTAACATCATTGACATCCATGTTGGTGACATCAATCGTTGTGATTGACGCAGCAGTACCAACGATATCAGTAGCAGCAACACCAGTAATGCTTAATGATTGAGCATCTAATGTCTCTACATCAAGAGTCGTAATAGTACCATAAGTACCAACTATAGATGTGATAACACCAGCAGTAATTTTAGCGTTAACTATATCTCCTTCTGTTACATCAATTGTAGTGATAGATGCAGCAGTACCAACGATATCAGTTATGATACCTGCAGTAATCTTAACATCCTTAAGGTCTGCAGTCTCAGTATCAAAGTTTGTTATAGTTGCATAAGTACCAACTATCGATGTTACAACACCAGCAGTAATCTTAGCATTTACTATATCACCTTCCGTAGCATCAATCGTAGTGATTGTAGCAGCAGTACCAACTATGTCTGTGATAATACCAGAGGTAATCTTAACATCCTTAAGGTCTGCAGTTTCTGTGTCAAAAGTTGTTATAGTTGCATAAACACCAACTGTTGAATCGACACTTAGATCATCAATATAAGCAGTGCCATCAATATGAAGATCTTTCCACTGTTGAGTAGCAGCACCAAGGTTATAGGTATCGTCATCATCAGGAATGAAACTTGAATCAATGTCAGCATTGAATACAATAGCATCACTAGTAGAATCACCAAGACCAATTACACCACCTTGGAAAGTAACATTACCAACGAATGTTGATGCACCACCAACTCTAAAGTCGTGAGTAATATTTACATCTTGAATTGTTGAATATGTACCAACTAATGATGTAACAACACCAGCAGTTATCTTAGCATTAACTATGTCGCCTTCTGTGGCATCGATAGTTGTGATAGTTGCTGCTGTACCAACAATATCTGTTATGATACCAGCAGTTATCTTAACATCTCTAAGATCTGCTGTTTCTGTATCAAATACTGTTATAGTTGCGTAAGTACCAACTTGTGATGTAATAATACCTGCAGTGATCTTAGCATTAACTATATCTCCTTCTGTAGCATCAATTGTTGTTATAGTTGCTGCAGTACCAACGATATCAGTAATGATACCAGAAGTGATCTTAACATCCTTAAGGTCTGCTAATTCAGTGTCAAAATTAGTAATGGTTGCATAGATACCAGTTATCGATGTGATAACACCAGCAACAATATTACCATGTATAATGTCAGTTACAGTAGCATCAATCGTAGTGATTGTAGCAGCAGTACCAACAATATCTGTTATGATACCAGCAGTTATTTTAACATCTCTAAGATCTGCAGTCTCAGTGTCAAATACTGTTATAGTTGCATAAGTACCAACTAATGATGTTACAACACCTACATCAATGTAGGCATTAGTAATGATACCAACCGAGTTGACTAAATTAGTAACTGCTAAGTCAGTTGCTAAACCAGCAGTAATCTTAATGTCTTCTATACCAAGATTATTAACATCTAACTGAGGAACAGTAGCAACACCAGTTATATTGACATCACCATCTACATCGAGTAACGCTGTTGGCGTGGTAGTTCCCACCCCGACCCAACCGTCGCTATTACCTGAAACCCACTTAACATCACCTGAACCAATAACTAACTGATCATCTTGATCTGGATATCTAACATCTTGTCCTTTACCAATAATAACATTGTTACTACCAGTATTATTAGCACCAGCAGAATTACCAATAGCAACATTATCACTACCATAAACATTATATAAAGCAAACGCACCAATAGCAATGTTGTTGCTCTGGTTAGTTGATATACCAGCACCCCATAGTGCTTGTCTACCTATACCAATGTTCTGATCGTGATCTTCCTTACCACTATTTGTTGTGATACCAGATCTAACAACTATGAAACCATAAGTATCTGTTAATCCAATACTACCACCTGACAGGTAAATAGCATCATTATTGTCAGTCAATAAAGCAAAATTGTCTTGTCCTTTTACTTTAAACTGCTGACCAATTAATTTTCCTAGATGAGCATTAGTACAAGTACCAATGTTAAATGATAGGTTGCCAGTAACAGCACTGTTAATTGTACCAAGATCACCAAGTTGTGATATCTCAAACGCCCAATCTCCACCTTGTAAGTTGGAGAAATTATCTGTAGTACCATATACTCTGTAAGCATATGGATCATTACCTAATGAACTACCATCAGAGAATGAAATGGTGCTGGCATTACCAGTCTCACCATAAGTGATAACAGACTGTGAACCTAAATCCTGTCCAACCTTATCACCAATATAGATGTTATGTGATCCTTCTGCTTCTTGTCCAGCAAAATGACCTAAGAATAAATTGGATTCTGCCTTAGTCTTACCACCCTTCTGGAAGGCACTGTGACCAATAGCAATGTTTCTCTTAGTGTTATTACCTAAACCAGCTTGTTGACCAGCCCAGTTACCAATAAAGAACCCCTGACGATCAGTACCATCAGTTTCTAGTTCACCTGCTTCTTTACCAATTCTTATTAACTGCGTTCTGAAGTCTACATTATCTTCAATAGTTGCTATACCAGTAACCGTAAGGTTCTTAGTAGTAGATGCATGACTTACATTAATCTGCTCAAACTGTGCAGATGTTGAATTAAAATCGTTAAATGTACCACCAACACCAGAAAGAGCACTTATAATACCTACCTTACTTTGTAAGTTAAGAGTGTCAGTAATGTCAGTTACATAAAGAGTAGGGATAGTACCTACACCAGTTATATTCCAATTTCTTGCATTTACTTCGTCATATGTTAAATCACCAGTTACATTCAAATTACCACCAACTGTTAAATCAGAAGTAACTGTTGCTGATGCACCTACATTAAGATCAGTCTGAACATTCCAAGATACAACTTGCCCTGAGGGGTTAAGGATAACCGCCTTAGAAGCAACTGGCTTACCAAAGTCAGCTGGGTTCTCTGGCAACATTTGAGTGTAATACTCACCACCAACAACAATTGGAGGTTGAGTAGGACCAGCTGGGTTACCAATATATAATTTCTTGTACGACTTACCAGCACCTACATCAGATGTATCGTAGGTATATACTAATTCACCAAAGGATACACCAGTTCCAACTGGTGCTGCGGTTGGTGGTGAGGTTCCTTGAGTCCTCTTTATCAGAATCGTTGCGGCCATTAGTATTCCCCTCCATCAATTGTGGTGGATGGTAAGTTAGTTTGCGTTATAAATTTAGCGGATGCTGAGTCATAAACTAGAAAACTACCGTTTGCTAGATTATTGGCATTAACATCAGAAAGTAAAACTAGTTTACCTCCACCACCGCCTCCCCCTAAGGAGCCGCTGGCAATAACCTTAACTTGGCTGCCAGTACCAATTCGTAAAGAAGGCATTACCTTGTTACCCCTGCTCTAACATTGATCATTCCTTCAACGACTTTGACCTTGCTAGTACCGTCATTCAAAAGAACATCGTAAAGGTAACGACCAGGTTTAATATCGGTTGTTATAGTAGATGCCATTGAGATTTGGATTTCCCCTTCCAATGGACTAGATATAGTCGAAGCAAAGGCAACATAGTTTGTACTACCTGCCCATTTTCTCAGTTGTGCTGACGCTGTAAAACCTGCTAGATTCAGGGTAGTGTTATTATCGTTATCACCAAGTGCAAATAAATGCTCAAAATCAGTTCCCTGTTCAATCTGCAAATTAGAGACAAAAATTGCCATCTGCTATGCTTACTATTATCCTATAAGGTATTTAGTTTCTTTATCTCTACCACTAGCATATCAACTTTTTTATGAAGGCTATCTATATCTGCTCTTATCAATTCAAGATCCGTTAAGTTAGCAGTATCTTGTGGAACTGCTTCTTCACCATAATGAAATCTTAAAAATTCCTTGTGTGGATCTCTCATAATTTTGCTGTAATTTTTGCAAGCATGTCCTTTATTTCAGAAATCTCATGCTTCATATTATCTAGCTCTTCTCTTTCTAATACTTTTTTGGCTTTTGCTTGTTGATAAGCAGAAAACCCAGAGCTATCAGTATTAATGATAGCTCCTGTTTCTTCATCCCTATACAAATTAGGGTGTCCTTTTACTGGGATCATGCTAATGCGAGTGCTCGAACATTCTTGATAATTGGAATATCAGCTTGGTTTGTTCCACTCAACACAATTTTAATAACAAATCCTGTGAATGGTGACAAATCATTTCTAGTGTACTGATACTCATTCCACTTGTATGCTGGAAGAATAAACTTGTCTGCTTGTCCATCATTGGCAGCAGAGTCAAGCATTGTATCTCCAAAGCCATCGCCAGTGGTATCTACGCTATTTGCGTATCCTGGGAATAACTCGAAACTCTGTTCAATTTCACTAGAATCACCTCTTACCAGACTGTACATAACTCTGAAATCAACTGATGCAGGTCTAAATGCATCGAACACAACTTTAAGAGAAGTTGCTGGTTGTTTGATGTTTATTATCTTAGATTGATAATAAGAAGTATGTAAATCTCCTGTTAGAACATTAGCTCTTGGATCAGTAGCATAATTACCAATTGGTTTATTAAGTCTACTTGAAGTGAACTGAACATTTGCTGTGTCTAAGCACAACATAGGAGAACTCCAGAAATTACCACCGTTAGAAATAGCAATCCTTGTTGTCAAAGATTTATTTCTGAATAAGGAAGTAAGACTATCTTTTTCGTTAACTTCAGAAGCAACGATTCTAGTACTTGGTAATTTAGTCTCTTGATTAACTGCACATGGTAAGAATCCAAGATCACTAAATGATGTTTCATTACCATCAACACTAGTTCCACTAACAGTTCTTACATTAACTACTGCAGAGTCTGTTGCACCTGGAGTAGTAACATCAAATGCTGGAACAATAGTATTATACTGGATATTCTTAGAAGCGTGTGCATTAGCACCACCGCCATATATCTCAGCATTGAATCCTAACTGAGGCATACTGAGACCGCCGTTATCAGCAGCTCTACCGCCTCTATCAACCTTGATGACATAATCATCCATCTTCTTCTCTAAAGGCGATACATCATGCTCTGCATTAATTTTACTTAATGATACACCAGCAAATTCGTATTTGCTAATTACAGAACCTTCAGCATGATTGATAGACTGAGTATTATCTACTCCTCTAACAATACCACTTAGAGTGTTAATACCAACAGTTGTGTAGGAAACAACCTCATTATTAATCTTAGCATAACCAGTATTAGCAGCACTAACAAGTACTCCTTCAAATACATCAAATCCAGTACTGTCAGCGATAGAAACGCTAGTTGTAGTAGAGTTGACTAATGTAGATAATGTTGATGGTAAAGTATTAGGTTCTACACCACTAACTTCTACCTTATTTCCAATACCATACATTCCGTGATTGAAATGATTGATTCTTGCATATTCTCCAGTATAAATGCTACCTGTAGCATCATACCTATAAACATCTTGACCAGAATCAACAACAGTTCCAGCTTCATGGAAGTAGTTTAGATTAGCACCAGCAGTAAATTCTTCTGCTTGCATTCCAGTTAGATAAAGAGTATCTAATCCGTTAATGGAGTTAATACCAATTCTAACACCAGTACCAGAACCACTCATATCAGCAGTTACAATACCGACCATATCTCCAACTTTATAACCATTACCAGCAATAGATATCGTTGCTGCAGTAATAGCGGAAGCACCAGCACCAACTGATACACCAAGTTTTAATCCAGTACCTTTACCAGTAATGTTAAAGGTTCTAACAGCAGCAAGTGGAGTACCATAATTGAGTCCACCTGTATTGATTCCAACAACACCTGTTGCAGGACCACCCCTATCTTCGATATAACCATATCGATAAGTGGCAGTACTATCACCAACCTTTCTACCAGGAACAAATACAGTTCCTATATGACCAGGAGTTGTAGTTGTCGTAAATCCAACAGCAGCCTTCTTAGGAAGTGCTTGTATTGGATCTGTATTCAATGGTGGTAATGTTGCGTTGTTCGATCTAAGAGGAGGGTTCTGGAAGGTTATAACACCATCATCAGAAGTGAATTTAGCTCGATACAGTTTAAATGTTAAGTCCTCAAACTGAGATGGAGTCCATGTTCGACCATTAGAGGACTTGAACATGTTACCAACTAAGAATTGGTTAGCATAAACTCTACCAGCAGCAGTCGGAAGATTCTGAGCATTAAGTGCCGTCTGTCCCATTTCTGCTGTAAAGATCTCATATCCATTAGCAGGAGCACCAACAATGAAAGCATATTCAGTTGCTGGTTTTAGATACACGGGTGACGGGAATGTCACATGTGTCGCAACAGAAGCATCTACTGATGTCTGAATATCTGCAGAATTTAAAAATACAATAGCATCCTTGTTAATAATCTCCTTCTTAGGAATACCAAGTTCCATCTCTCTTATTTGCACGAATGCAGGTCGAGAAGGATCGGTATCGATTGTCGCAAAGTAAACATCAACCGAAGTTACATATGCACCAAACTGGTCAACCATAAATGATTGTGCCAATGGATCATCCTCATTTGCTTCCTGTGTAGGAACAGGAGTAGGTATAGGATTAGGTATTGGGTTTGGTACAGGAACAAATACTGGAGGTCCAGGAACTGGAGGTCCAGGTATAGGATTCGGTACAGGTGGTCCAGGAACTCTTACCGTCCGAGGAGGCATTACGATGATTAATGGTGGCTCTGGAGCAGGAGGTTCAGGAGGTGGGGGTGGCCTTCTATTAACAAGGGTCAGTCCGTAATTTCTCTCTATTGTCGTAGTTTCTAAAGTAGTAACTCTAACATCTGTTTGTACATTTCTTGTAGTTCCTACAGCAGTGTATGTTGCAGCACCAGAAGATATTAAAGTACTACCTCTTAGTCCAGTAGCATTAGTGGAACTTGAGGTAACCTTAAATTCTCTTTCTCCAGATCTAATTCTTGCTAATGGTGTTGGAGTTCTTTCTGGATCTCTTATCCATACAGCACCGTAAACATCACCATATGCGTCTGTTCTTAATTCAAGACCAGCACCCTGTTGAGCACCAGCATTAGATATAGTTGCTTGAGCACCACTAGTTTCACCTGCAACTACCGTTCCAATAGGAAGGAATCCAAAGAAGTCTCCTTGTGCAGCTGCTGCTAAAGCATTGCAGTCAATATTGATAACTGTAGAACCCTGAGAATATGCTGTAGGTAGAGTCTCATTTCTATCTAAAGGATTCTGTTCAAATACTCTAGTTGGATTTGCAAATGGACCTTCTTTGTGATCTGGTCTACAAAGTCTGAATCTGAAAGTCTCTCCACCAACCAAAGCAGTAATTGTTTCACCAACAGAAAATGCTCCGATTACATTTGATATTCCAATAATTTTAGGAACTACATCAACTGATCCTACTTGATCAAAGAATATAAAATATCTACTAAATGGTCTTAAACACTGAACATTAAATGCTACATTCCTTGATCTACACCAAGGATCAAAAGTTTCACTAGCAATATAAGTATTTTCTGATCTAATATCGTCCCTTTCAACACTTCTTACACCACTACTTTCAGACATTCTTAATTCATCGTCACCAAAACCACCATCAATATTGCTTACTGATAATCTAGTATCATAAGAAGTTCTTCTAATGGTCTGTGTTTGTAAAGTCCTAGATCTACGAGTACTAATCCAGTTATCACTAGATGGGTTTAGAGTAACATCACCTTTAAATTTATGAACAAGGAATGGATTTAAGTTATTAACTCTAGTAGCAAAATCCTGACTAACGAATACTTCTTCTTCATAATTAAGAGTAATCATTCTACCAGTCTTTCTGGTATTACTATCCAGAAGTGCAAAATCTTGTGATAAATCTAATTCTTCTGGTGGTAGTTGTGTAGAAGGCAACAACTGCATATCAACAGAACTAAGATCATTAAGAGGTCTTAATTCTCCCTTATCAACATCAACATCTATTGGAGATGAAACATCAACAAAATCAGATGATTTAAATGAATCTGCAAAGAAACCACTCTTAAATCTATCAAGTCCATCTGCATCTTTAACTTGTAAAGTAGCAACCTTTTGCTCAAGTAAAGATAATGAAGTAACCTTTTCTAAATTTCCTACACGATCTTCAATTCTACCAATATCACGCATTGTGTATCTGCGATTATCCATTAAATAAACTGCAGAATCATCAATATCATAAAGATATGCTGGCATAGTAATGACTGCAATAGTCATACCATCTACTTCATCAGCAGGTGGTTTTGGCTTATTTGCTGGTGTTCCTTTAACTACAATTACATTACCAGCAGTCTTCATAATTAACTTATCAATTCTACCTAAGTAATTTTTGAATCCAAATTCTGCAGATTCATTAGGAGTTGTTATCCTTTTAGGTTCATCATTAAATATTCTACTAGATTGATAGAATGGAGAGAAAGAAGCAGATGCAGGACTATATTCTGATACTCTAGGTCTAAAATCTAAAGTGTCAGTTGCTCTTACTTTATTAATTCCTATTAAAGGAATATCATGATTAAATCTATCTGCATCATAACTATTGACTGTGAATATATCTCCAGTATCAGCAGATGGAATTTGGTATCTATCAAATACAATAGCTAATTTTCTAGATGGAATATAACTATTATCAAATCTTACCAATCTAGAATAATCATAATACTGTTCTCTTTGCCCAGAATCTAATACAAACAAATCTGTTACATCTCTATATTTTCCAGGACTTACTGCCTGAAGAATAGATGATGTATTAGAATCTTGGAAATTAAGTTCTTCAAGAAGATTAAACTTATCTGCTGTTCTATAAACAACACTTATAGAACTACTACCTGCATCAACAGAAACAACTCTTGCCACAGAATTTGTTGTTGCTCCTAATATATCTTCACCAACTATAGCTTCTGATAATATAGAATCAGTAGATGTAAAAATTAATTTATCGAAAATAGGAGCATTATTATCTAATGATTCATATACTGCTACAACTTCAGATACATCTGGATGATTTAAACAAATATGCTCATCTTGAACTCTAGTTCCATATAATTGCTTAGAAGTTAATCCATCATTTAATGTAGAACTAGCATTAGTTCCTGATCCAGAATTGTTTGAATATATGATATTAGTTGTCTGACTCTTAAGATATGACTTAACTTTACTCTTAATATTCTTTTTAGATACAGTAACATTAACTCTAACACCTGATTGACTGAATAAAAGACCGTTGATGGTCAAAGTATTTGTGGCAACCTCAACTTGAGATTGATCAATTTCAGCAATATTACCATTGGAGTATTGTACTTGATATCTTTCTTGGTCAAATGCTACAAAATTAATATCATCTATATCAATAGAACTTGTACTAACTACAAGAACACCATTAGCATCTGTGGATTCACCAGTTACTTGTTCTGAGAAAATCATCTCAGATCCAGTAAAGTCTATATCAGCAACATTGGTAGCAGGTAGTCTTAAATACAATCCACCACCATCGTTAGAAACTAAATCCTGTTCACCTATTCTAATTTGACCCTCATAGGTAGAACCTGGAAGAGCACCATTATACAAATTAGTGACAGAAGAGATTGCTCTAACTGTCATATTAGCACCAGTATTAGCAACTACTTCAACTACATTCTGTTGAATCCTACTATTACCTGGTATCTGATATCTAATAATATCACCTGGTTGGAACCTTTCAAAAGTTCTTCCTGGAGAAGTAACTACACCACCAGTTGTTATTCTTACCTGGTCAGTGGCATTAAATCCAAATGGAACTTTGCCATATAACTTTTTATCAGCAGTGAATGAATTACCAGATTGTGCAAAACTAGTAACATCATTCATATCATAAGTAATTACCTTCTCAACAGTTCTAGATACATTTTCTTCTTTACCATTTACAATAATCTGTTCTCCTGGTTGGAATACACCAGATGTTTGGGTTATTGTAAGAGTACTAGATCCAGCACCAGCATTTACAGCGTATGCAGTTGCTCCACTTTGATTTCCTCTAAGATAAGCAGATGCATTAACTTCATTACTAGAAACATAATCATTTAGATCTAATGTAGTGTATGTTTGAACATCGTATAAAAATAGATCAAAATCAGTTGCAGCATCTTCATACTTAGCATCAACTAAACCAAAATTATATACTTTTGCTTCACCAATTTTAGTTTTACCAGAACCAGTGGCATCCGCTAATTGAAGATCAATAGTATTTCTAAATGTAGTAATACCAGAAACATTATTAACTGTAACACTATTACCCATTTGAAGGGCAAAAGATTCTCTGCTAAACTCTTCTTGAGTTGTTCTGGGTTTTAGTACATCTACAGTTGTACCAAAAGTCTTAAATTCATATCCTTTAATATATGCTGTTCCTGGTGATATCTTAACACATGCCAAATCATCATTAGGGGTATTTCCTTCTACAGTTGGTTCGTTAGCATAAAACAGACCATCATTACCCTTTCTATCATTTAAACTGTTTCTAACATTAACAAAGAATGGACTTACAGTATAATCTCCAGATTCATCAAATGTCCTTTTAGCAATGTAATCCCTTACCATACTGTATTGAGGATCTCTCTTTATCCATGTTTCAATTCTCCCTGCCCTGACTCTCATCAATTCGATGAAATCAGTATCATCCGTTTCTTCAGTCTCTTTCTTAGTAAGTACAAGTTCTATTTTTAATCTATCTGCACCTGGAGCAGCATAGTTAGAATATCCTTTTGCGTTATCATATAAGTTTGGATCTTCTTTAGCATTAACTGCTTTTTCAACTACCTGCAATCCAATTCTATAGAACGGCGCATTATGATATTGTTCTAGAATTATTGTTTGTTGATTAACCCTTACAAAAGCACCTCTTACAAAATAAACACCATCTCCAATACTAGCAGAAGTACCAATTGTTGCTGCATCTATAGAAATAGTTGAAGCAAATGATGACCCTTCACCTAGAGTGGTATTCCCATAAGTAACTTGTTCTTCTAATAATAGATTTTCGGAATCTTCAAAGTATTGGAAATCTCCACTTGGACCTGGACGCAAATATTTTATATAAAGAGTTGGATGATTTTCAGTAGAAGTTTCAGATGTGATACAATTAACTACCAATGCTGTTACATCGGATGTTTCGCCTTTAATTCTTTTTCCTACAATATCTTTTAAATATACTTCAATATCTGTTCCTAAATGTGTAGGATCCAACTTAACACAAAAGTACTGCCCATCATAATGGCAAGCACCAGGAACTACAACAGACCCTTCTTTAAAAATATGACTACCAAACTGTTCAACCTGATTCTGCATGATTGACTGTAAATTAGTCAATTCACGAGCTTGTACAGGGAATCCTGGTTTGAATAGAACTCTATGGTAATTGTCTGTCCTGTCAAAGTCGTCGTAATATGGACTTATATTCAGGTTAGTCTGTTGTGGCATTTTTTTAGAATTCTAATACGATTTTGATGTCTTCTTTTTGTCGCAAGTTTCTTGTAATAGATGGTCTATTATCAAGATAGATAATGTCTCCACTGCGTCTATTTATTTCAGGATCAGCGAGACCATTTGTAAACTGAACTCCAAGGTCAACAACCTTACCTGCAGGTGTAGTTGTAGATATGCCACTAAAGGTTTGATCTACATTGACACTGAAAGCAGTACTAGTGACAGCATCACCAGTTGACTGGAAATTCAAAACAGGAGATTGTGCTGAAACTTGCTTACTATCTGTCTGATCAAAAGTTGATTGGTTATAAGAAAGACTTCTATCTTGGAAGTACTTAATAACTCTAGTATCAATATCATAAGAAGCAACATAACCTCTGGCAGTACCCACTCCAGAAATATTCTGCTCAATTTGTGTTCCAATCCCAAGTGCTTGGGATGTATTACCTGAGAATTTAAATGCCTTTAAAGCAGAGAATTCAGAGGTCTGTAAATAATTTGTTCCTGCCACTCCAATTGCAGTTGGATTTCTAACTAACCCAACCTGTGCAAATACAGTATCAGAAGCAAAATCATATGATGATGCATCAAAACGAGTATAAATTAGAACCTTATCAGTTCCAAGTTCTTTATACACATTAAAACCATGCCCATTTGAAGGTGGAATTATAGGTGTCAATTTGGCAAATTTAGTAGCAGAACCATTGATCGAAGAAAGATCAACACGAGCATAACTATAATCTTTACCACCACTAGTGACTTGTGCAGAAATAATTTGACCTTGGGTATTGGTCAATACTCTACATTTTCCACCAGTACCATCTCCAACAATGTCAACTTCAATAGGACTAGATAAGAAATTATATCCAGTTCCAGCCTCATCAATAGATACTACTTTAATTTGATTATTATTTGATTGTGAATCACCATTATCTCTGACAACTTTAATGTCAGACTCAGTGGATGTTTCCCACTCATTAGGAACCGCAATATACTCAGTAGAGTCAAATTTCACAATATCCGCAGGAGGAACTGTAAACAGATACTTCCATGAATACCCATCGCCACTT
>TARA_Y200000002_G_scaffold77010_1_pt1 | contig 16648 bp, 15 predicted proteins | sample TARA_Y200000002 | Tara Oceans TARA_Y200000002 (sample SAMEA2619388) | marine metagenome | biome: marine biome (ENVO:00000447); feature: surface water layer (ENVO:00002042); material: "saline water (ENVO:00002010), including plankton (ENVO:xxxxxxxx)" | depth 5 m | reverse complement strand
ATTGCATTTTTTTCATCTTTAGCAGATAACATTCTTTGAGCAACATATCCTCCACCTCCCGGTTCTGCTCCAGGATACCAAACAGCCCACCACTGAACTGCAAGTGGGATTATAAATACAGCAATAAATAAATCTGTGTCTGCTATATCCGGTATTAAACTAAGCTTTGGAACTACATTAGGGTGATTGAGAAGATTGGTCAATCCCTGAATCTGAGGAAGAGAAACAATCTCATAAGCTGCCCAAAAAGTAGCAATCATTGCCAAAATAAATTGAAAAAAATCTGTTATTATAATTCCTCTTAGACCACCTATTGAACTATAGAATACTGTAATTGCACATGAAATAAGAAGTGTTTCAACTGGGCTTAAGCCCAATAACGCTCCACCTATTTTAATTCCAGCAAGACATACACTTGCCATAATAAGTATATTGAAAACTGCACCCAGGTAAAATGCTCGAAAACCTCTTAAAAAAGCAGCTCCTTTCCCGCTATATCTAAGTTCATAAAATTCTAAGTCAGTTAACACTTTTGATCTTCTCCAAAGCTTGGCATAAACAAAAACTGTTAACATTCCTGTAAGAAGAAAGGCCCACCACACCCAATTGCCAGCAACACCATTAGTTCTAACTATATCTGTTACTAGGTTTGGTGTATCAGCGGAAAATGTTGTGGCCACCATTGATATACCAAGCAACCACCACGGCATCTTTCTACCAGAAAGGAAAAACTCTGTAACATCTTTTCCAGATTTTTTAGAAACAAGAACCCCAATTATTAATGTTATTATAAAGAACGATGATATTATAAGCCAATCTATGTTTTCTAATTGCATGTTAAAGGGTTATCTTAGTGTAAAATTATTAGAGTTGATTCAATATAATAAATATATAGTTTTTTTAGTGCTTTCAATGTTGATTGTAGGAATTAGTTATTCTCAAGAAAATTCAAACAACTCATCTGGATCTTCCCTTTTTTCTTCAAGTTCTGAATCTAAAAAATCACTTCTGAATATCAAAGAAAAAGAGAATCCATTTTTAAAAAAACTAGAAAATAAAAACAAAAAGAATTTTTTTCCAGATGCAGGTGTAAAACAAAAGAAACCTGAAAAATTCATTAACTCAAATGATCTATATCGTTCAAAACTAAATAGAAAGAATAATGAATCTAATAAAAATATTAATAAGTTTAAAGTAGATCAATTCCTTGGAGAGATTAGAAATGATGGAGAGTATGTAAATATTATACTAAGAGACCATGAATATCCTGATGGTGATTTAATAAAGGTCGAAGTAAATGAAAATGTTGTAATGCCTGCAATATTATTAACAGAGAAAGCAAAAGGATTTAAACTGGACCTTAAAAGCGGTTTTAATGTTGTTGATTTTGTTGCTTTAAACCAAGGAAGTTCAGGGCCAAACACAGCAGAAATTATTGTTTATGATGATCAAGGTAAATTAGTTGGAACAAATAGATGGAACCTCGCAACTGGGGTTAAAGCAACATACATAATATATAAAGAGTAATGCTTAAAACATTTAAACTTGATGGTAACTACTCAGTAAATAAAATATATTTAATCGTTATTTCCCTTTGCACATTACTTCCTGGATTTGGTGCTATCGATAATAACCCTATCAGATGGATTTCTATTGGATTTGTTACGATTTTTTTTCTTTTTTATGAGAATTTTATTAGTCAAAATAAAATAAATTTTAAAAATTCTACAATTGTTATTCTATCTGGTGTTTATCTTTTTTTTAATTGTTTAACATCTGATAATATTAATGAAAGTTTAATAACACTCTATAAATTAATAATAATTGTGTCTGTTTTCTATGCTTGTTATTTAGCAATCATAAAAATTAGTGATCCCTTTTTATTCATATGCTTAATTTTTACAGGTTCTCTTTTATTTGAAAGTATATACACACTCATTGATTTTTTTTCTTTTGAAGATTCTTTTACTGGAATATCTCAAAATAGAAATATCAGTAGCTCTTCAATGGTGTTTAAATTGATTTTTTTAATTTATATAATAGATCATTCACAATCCTTTAATAAAAAGTTAATATTAAAAGTTCTTGAGATAATAACTTTATTCTCAATAATAATACTTCAAAGTAGACTGGGAATAATTTCTGCTCTTGTAATTTATTTTTTGTATTTTATTTTAATAAAATCTTCAAGAAAAAAGATGGTTTTTCCAATATTAATTTCTTGTTTATTTTTTTTATACTTTGATAATAATGATTTTCAAAATAAGATTGAAAAAGATTATACTTTTGAAAATTTATCCGGTGATGAGTCAATAAATCAAAGGCTAAGTTTTTATACTTCAGCATTGAGTTTATTTAGTGAAAAACCCATAAATGGAAATGGTCTTGGATCTTGGAAGTATAAATCTATTAATAATAGCTATAAAAGCAATTCAGTTTTAGTACCATATTATACTCATAATGACTTTCTTCAGATTTTAATGGAGAGTGGTCTAATAGGGTTATTAATTTACCTAACATTTTTTGGGAAATTATTTAAAAATATCATTGAAAACAGAGAGAAAAAAGTTTTCATTCCCTTAACAATAGCTCTAATTATATTTACTATAAATAGCCTTATCAATTTTCCTATCCATAGAACTCAAGAGTATATTCCTTTTATTATTTGTTGTGCATTCATATTAAGTAACAAAAATTTTGAGAGTAAAAAATCAAATATTTTACCAGTTTTGATTGTTTTGCTAATTCCCTCAATAGTTATATCCAGTTATGAATATCAATCCTTAAAATTTCAAGGTGTTTTAATGGACGATTATAAGAATAACAAATTTTCAATGAGTTTAAATGAGGTTAAAAAAATAAATTATAAAATACCTAATCTATCTTCAAATGTAGTCCCAATATCAACTTATTTGTCTCGTTATTACTTTAATGAAGGTAACTATTATGAATCGATAAGGCTTTTAGATTACTCTCTAGAAATAAATAAATTAGATTTAATGACAAATGAACTAATGTTAAGAAACTATATTTTCACAAATCAAAGTAATAAAGCTCTTATCCTCGTAAAAGATTTATTAAAAAGGTATCCGGATAACAAAAATTACTCAAATATACTATCGGCAATTTCAAAAGATTTAAATTCTAAAAATTAAAAAAACATATTTATTAAGAATATAATTCTAACATAGCATTGATAAATCTGTCAACCTCCTGACTTGTTCCAGTACTAATTCTACACCAATCATAGAAAGGCGGAAATGGCCTTCCAAGACGAACTCCTTTATCTATCATTTGTTTTGATAGAACATCAATATGTTTTTTAGATTCGAAAAATACAAAGTTAGTACTTGACTCAACATATTTTAGATCCAAATAATCTAATAGTTTGTAAATCTTGTCTTTTTCCTCATTAGCTTTTTTTAATGAAAAAGCATAAAAATCATTATCCTTTAATGCCTCAATTGCAGCAGCAACTGCAAGGACATTTGTCTGAGCCATTATTTTTTTTCTACCATATGGAGAGTACTCTCCAAATAGTTTATCTGCTAATTCTGGTTTTAAAACCAAATAACCAATTCTTAGTCCAGCCATTCCATAAACTTTCGAAAATGTTCTGGAGATAATTATATCTTTATCTTGTCTTACCAAGTAATCCATGGAAGGGTAGTCAGGCTCATTAATATAATCGTAGTAAGCCTCATCACAGAATACCAAAGTTTTTTCAGAGACTCTTTCACAGAATTTACTTAGTGATGATTTTTCTAGTAATGTTCCAGTAGGGTTATTTGGATTTGCAATAAAAACCATTTTAGTTTTTTCATTTATTTTTTTTTCTATTTCAACCAAATCATATCCTTTATTTGCATCAACTGAAACCCAATTTATCTTTCCACCCCATGCTTCTGCATAATTCATTAAAGCAAGATATGTTGGTTGTCCAGCTACTATCTCTCCCCCTTGATCTGCGACTGCCAAACCAGTAACCCTTAATGCTTCATTTGAACCTCCAGTTATTACAATACTTTCAGGGTTAACATTATGTTTCTTTGCTAATATGTTCTGTAGCTCTAAAATGTATTCATAGGGGTAACGACATGCATCATCAAATGAATCAATAATTGCATTTCTTACTCTCTCTGATGGACCGTATGGATTTTCATTTGAGCTCAGCTTAACTATCTTGGATAAAGGTCTTGGGTTATATTTTTTAATTTCTTCAGCGGTCAAAATTGATGGTGTTATCATTAACCCACCTAAACCTATTGAAGACTTGAACCATTGGCGTCTAGATTGCATAATTTTTTATTTTAATATAATTTAAAAAAGAAAGTATTCATTTCAAAATTTAATGATTAATTTACAATATGCTTGAATCATTTGAGATTATTGAGGACTATATAAATCAGGTTATTGTACCATTGAATTGGTTAATGCTTGTCCTAATAATTGGAGGCGGAATTTATTTAACATTTATTTCTAAGGCAAGCCCTTTAATAAAAATTAAACAAGGTTTCAAACTGCTTTTAAAAAATGAAAATTCAAAAATTGGTATTTCAAGATTTCAGGCATTATCTGCTGTTCTTGCTGCAACTGTTGGTCTTGGAAATATTTCAGGTGTTTCAATTGCAATTCACCAAGGTGGTCCTGGTGTCCTTGTTTGGATGTGGGTTACTGCACTTATTGGTGCTACAATTAAATTTTTTTCCTGCTCATTAGCTGTTACTTTAAGAGAAAAAGATGAAAATGGAGACTATTTAGGTGGTCCTATGTATTTTATGACATTAGGAATAAAAAGATGGGGCAAAACTCTAGCTATATGGTTTTCCCTTGCAGGGTTGGTTGGTGTCCTTCCTGCATTTACAGCAAATCAACTGACTCAATCATACATAGATGTTCTTAACCCAAATGCTATGTTTGATATAGGTAATGGTAACTGGAAACTTATAATAGGCGTCGTCTTTACAATTTTTACTTCTTTTGTAATCTTTGGAGGGCTTAAGTCTATTGTACGTGTAACCTCAGGATTAGTGCCAATCATGGTAGTCATTTATTTCATTTTAGGATTATTTATTTTAATATCAAATGCAAGTGTTATTCCTTCAACTTTTTTATTAATATTTAGTGAGGCTTTTAATTTTAATACAATGGTTCAAGGCGGTTTTTGGGGGCTTATTTTAATTGGAATTCGTAGAGCTGTTTTTTCAAGTGAGAGTGGTGTAGGTTTAGCTCCTATTTACCATGGTCAGTCATCTACTACACGTGGAACAGATGAGGGGCTGGTAGGTATGCTTGGCCCAATTTTGGATACAATTTTAGTATGTACAATAACTGGGTTAATTATAATTATAAGTGGTGCATATCTTGAAAGTGATCTAAATGGTATTGTTCTTTCTTTAGAGGCATTTAGAAGGTTATTCTTTGGTTTTGGCGATTATATTTTAATTATTATGATTTCAATATTTGGAATATCTACACTTTTCACATATTCATATTACGGTGTAAAGTGTTTTGGTTTTTTGACAACACCAAAAAATGGGAAATATTATAATTTAATTTATATAGCTGCAATAATTATATCATCAATCCTTACTGTTGAAATTGTTATTGGATTAATTGATATTGCCTTTGCGTTAATGGCAATTCCTAATATGATTGCAATAATATATTTATCAGGTTTAGTAACAAAAGAGATGAAGTCTAGATCTTGGATTTAATCTACATAGTCTATTGGAGGTGGACCTGGGTCTAGAAATGGATCATACTCATAATCTCCAATTCTTTCATCAAACTCTTTTTTAATATCCTCTCGTAATTTGTTATTTTTAAATATATCAATCATTGTCATTCCAAGAGCTTTAGCTGCATGGAGCATACCTTTGTGACCTATAGACATACCAGAACTAGCAACAACTGACCATGAATGCCATGGAACACCTTTAGGTGCTGTTGTAGCTGCTAAGCTAATTACTGGAACATTATAACTTACATCTCCCACATCAGTGGAACCGCCTCCTGGACTTTCTAGAGTTTCTCTTAATGAACGAATCTTACCATCAATACCTAATTCTGGTTTTCCATTATTCCTTTGCATTTCTATGGCAAAGTCTATCTCCTCTTGTGAATACTGAATATCTCCAAGATACTCCAGGTTTTTCTGCATAACCGCACCTCCAACTCTATTTGGAAGAAGATCATGTATACCTGAAATTAAAGAAACTTTATGTTCAACATTAGCCATTATAGCTGCACCTTCAGCCATTTTTCTAACCTGATCATAAACAGGTTGCAAGCCTTCTTTAGTAATGTCTCGTACTCTGACCCAAATTCTTGAATAGTCAGGGACAACATTTACAACTTGTCCTGCATCCTGGATATGATAGTGCATCCTAACTGAAGGTTTAACATGTTCTCTATATGCGTTAATTCCGGATGTATATAACTCTAGAGCATCATTTGCAGCCCTTGCATTCCACGGATCCATTGAAGCGTGAGCAGACTGTCCAGTAAATTCAACCATAAAGTCAACAAGTGCAAGAGATGGTTGAACATTAGCCTCAGTATTATCTGCTGGATGCCAGTCCATACAAATATCAACATCATCAAAAACACCCTCTCTTATCATCCATAGTTTCCCAAAAAACTTTTCTTCAGCAGGTGTTCCAAAAAATTTTACGGTTCCTGAAAGGTCACCTTTTTCAATCAACTCTTTTATTGCAATAGCAGCGCCCAAACTAGCTGTTCCAAATAGATTATGACCACAACCATGACCGGCTCCTCCTTTAATTAATTCATCTCTATATGGGACCGTGGTTTGAGATAAGCCAGGTAGCGCATCAAATTCCCCAATAATCCCAATAACTGGTTTGCCCTCACCATAGGTTGCAGTAAATGCAGTTGGCATTCCTGCTAGACCTTTCTCAATTATTAGTCCATTCGCTTCAGCATACTCAATTAAATATTCAGCAGATTTATCTTCTCTAAATGCAACCTCAGCTGCTGCCCAAATTTTGTCACTTAATGAGGTTAGATCTAAAGTTTTTTGTTCTATAGAGCTTAGCAGGTCCTTTTTTAATTTATTAATGCTTTGTGATTGAATAGTTGGAATTGATACAGATAATAATAAAATTGCAAGAGTTTTTTTCATTATTTGACAATTTAAGGGTTTCTTAATATCCTAATTTACAAATAATATTTATTTTAGAACATGAGATTATTTAAGGATATAAATGGAAACAATATTGATCCGGTGGACCACACACTCTCTATTTTAAAAGAATATCCTCACGCTAAAATTCATATTGGATCTGACTCACAAAATGTGGGTAAGAAAACAAATTACACTAGTGTTATAGCATATAGACTTGGGACTAGAGGTGTTCATTATATTTTAAGCAAGTCCTCATGTGCAGCTATTAATGATATATGGAAAAGGCTTTGGTTAGAGGCAGAATACAGTATTAAGGTTGCTGAGTGGCTAACAAATCAAGTTAGTATTCAAGTTGAAATTGATATGGATTACAACTCAGATGAGAGTTTTAAGTCTAACAAGTTAATATCTGCAACAAAAGGTTGGGCAAACTCGTTAGGTTACAAAGTAAATGTTAAACCAAATAATCAGATAGCAACTAGAGCTGCTGATTATCATTGTAAATAGTTAAAGTAATTGACTAAAAATCTTGTCTCCACCATATCTCACTATGTCTGTTGAAGGTAAGCCAGTGTCTCTTTCAGTTTTTTTTATAAATTCCTTAGCCACTTTGTCGGTCATCATTGTTGTGTTTAAGGCAACACCAATAACTTTTGGTTTTGAATAAGTGCCAATAACTGAAGCAAGCTCTTCGTTAAGTTTAATGAATTTTTGTAAATCTGGAATTTTAATTTCTCTGATTGACCTTAACGAATCATTTCTAGCTATATGACATAAAATCATATGTGTTGGGCATGATCCTCTCATTAAAGGTAGTGTGGCTGAACTTCCAGGATGTAAAATTGAACCTTGCCCCTCAATTATGATAATTTCTTTTTCTTTTTGCTCTAAAACAGCTGTTTCAACAGCTCCACAAGCATGATCAAGTTTGTATGCATCTAAAGGAATTCCATTTCCAGATATTGTTATTCCGACTTGCCCAGTAGCCACAAAACCACTATTAATTTGTTTGCCCTTTAAATATGAAAATAATTCTAATCCTACGGTCATTTTTCCTGCCGCCATATCAGTTCCAATCATTAAAACCCTTTTATTTTTTAGGTCAGCTGCTTTAGCAGATCCAATTTGAGGTATAAAACTAGGTACTCTTGTATCCCAGATCCATTGACTTTTTTTTATTAAATATTTTGAGAAGTCAGGATAGACTTGGTCGTGTAACCCGTTAATAATCGACATACCGAATTTCAAGGCTTCTATTATAATATTATCCCATGACTTAGGTCTATGTCCTCCTGAAGTCAAAACCCCTAACAAAAGTACATTTGCACCCATTGATTTTGCCTCTGAAATATTTTTAACTATCGGAATATCTTTATTTATTATTGAAACATCTGAAATATTTTTACCTGCAAATACTGAATCTACAACACATAGAATTTCATTATTAAGATATCTAAGTGCACTTATGCCCATTTTACCATAATCATCATCAACGCTTGACTCCATCCATATTGCAATTTTATCTTTTTGCTTTAACATAAATTTAAATTTTTAATCGTGCTCCATGTCCAGGGAGCGAGTTTATCATTGTGACACCATTAACCATGGAAGATCCTTCACTAGGGTCTGGATCTAGATTGTAATGAGAATCTAAGTCTACATAATCAATTATACCAGTAATTGAAGCTCCTGCTGATATACTCACTGATGATTCACTCATACAACCAATCATAGTCTTTAATCCATGGGCTTTTGCAACATGTAATATATTTAAAGCCTCAGTAATTCCACCACATTTCATTAGCTTTAAATTAATTCCATCAATATATTGATAATGTTCTGCAACATCTTTAGCAGATCTACATGATTCATCAATAAAAATTGGAATAGGCCTACCTTCAAATAAAAATTTAAGCTTGTCTTCATCACCTTCAACTAAAGGTTGCTCAATGTACTCTGCCCCTCTCTCAGCTAGCCATTTCATCATAAACTTTGCTTCCTCTAAAGACCATCCTCCATTTGCATCAACTCGAATAGCAATATCAGAATGTTTTGTTGATTCAATTACCTGAGAGTAGATCATTTTATCATATTCTATCCCCTCTTTTGAACCTAGTTTAATTTTTAAAGCCCTTACTTGAGAATTTTTTAATATCAATTCTACCCTCTCTTTAACAACTTCTGCAGGATTTATACCTACAGTTAAAGATGTAGGTACTTGAGGTGAAGGAAGTCCTAATAAATCTTTTAAAGACATATTAGCTTTTTTTGCCTTCCAGTCCCATAATGCAATATCGAAACCTGCAAAAGCACAAGGTGGTATATTTAATTCTTTAGCTCTTTGGTTAACTTCATATAGAGCAAGTGAATCTACATTGGAGTCAATTAATCTTTTTAGATGTATTTCAACTTCTTTGGCTGACGATGCTCCTTCTGTTTTTCCTGGTGCACATTCACCCCATGCAGTGATACCATCTTTTATGATTTCAACAAAAAGATTCTGCGACTTATCATGCGTGCCTCTACTAATTTGAAGAGGAAATTTTTTTTTAAGACTTACAGTATGAAAGTTTATTATCATTATTCTTAGAATGATAATCTAAGTTAATGTTTTTAGTGATTTGTTTTGTTAAAAAGATCTAGCGTCTCTCTAGAATATATTGGAGTTCTATTTCTGCGTGCTATCCAAGTTAATTTTCCTTTTTCATGATATCTGATAAGAGTACTCTCACTAAGTCCGAGATAATCAGCAGCTTGTTTTCTGGGAAGGTATTTTATATGATCAGGCAAATTAGTAACATCAATATCAGAAGATTCAAATTCAATAAAACTTCTTTCAATTTGAATATCCTCTTTTTTTACTCTTCTTCCATCGAGATACACAGATCTTACCCCGTCAGGAAAGTAAATTTGGTTTATATCAAAGGTCTTTTTAAACATAATTTAGTAGCCAGCCAGTAAATATAGTAAAAAAAATATACCTATATAGCTGTTTTAGAATTAATTACAATTATAAATTTATACTTTTGTGTATAATAAAAAAATTGGCGTATTACCTTAATTTGCTCTCACTTTTTATAAATTTGTTTAATTAAAATGAAAAAGATATTTCTAGTTTTAGCGCTACTATTTTCTAATTTATCTATTACTCAGGAAAATGAGATTGCAGAAGCTCAACAAAATGCTATTTTGTCAATGTCACTAGTTGATGCACTTGCTAATAGAATTCCTGGAGCTAGAAAAATTATTGATAGAATGGGGAATCATAATATAGCCATTAGAGGAAGACAATCCTTAAAAACTGCAGGAGATGAGGTTCTATGGGAAATTGATGGTGTAATATATAATTATCCGCCGTCATTAAACGTTAGTCAAGTTGACTATGTTGAAGTTCTAAATGGATTGGCTTCAACAAATAAGTATGGAAGTGAAGGAGCTGCAGGTGTAATTGTTGTGAAAACCAATGTGAATGCTGAAAAGTTTAATAGCAGAAAAAACTTGCTAAATAAGTCTTCTAAAGTTTCTAAAAAAGTTAAAAAGAGGGATAAAAAAGTAAAGAAATCTTGAAACTTTTTTTCTAAATTAAAATTTCAAATTTGAAAGAGATAATTCTGAATACGTTATGTTGTTTTTTGTTATTTAGTTGTAACTCAGGAATTACAAATAGTAAAAGTTTTTCTGATTTAGAGTCTTTGCAACTTAAAACTTCGTTTGTTGATTTAAACGAGAATTATTTAGATCTCTCAGTCTATAAAAAACGTAAAATTGTGGTTAGTTACTGGGCTACATGGTGTGCCCCATGTATAGAGGAAATGCCTGGTATTAAAAGAGCTGAAGAAATACTAGAAGAATTCGGATATACTTTTTTATTAGTTTCTGACGAAACGGTTGATAAAATTTCTAAGTTTAAAAATAAATGGAGTTTTGATTTTAATTTTTTAAAATCAACTAAATCGTTTGAGACACTTGGAGTATATGCTATGCCAACTTCATATATTTTTGATGAAAATGGTAAAATAATTGAAACTATTGTTGGGGCAATTGAATGGGATTCTGAAGAAATGATTAACAAATTAAAGATGCTATAATATGAAAAAACATATCATTGCTTTGTCATTGCTAAGTCTTGTTTCTTGTAGCTCTAATGATATTATAATAGAAGAAATATCTTTTTTGTACGACAACAATAATGCACAACCGAGTCTGGTTTCAAATAATGGAACCTTATCATTGACTTGGATTTCTAGTGATGAGGACATGAATGCCAGTTTAAATTTTAGACAATTTAAAAATGATGGATGGACTAATCCTGTAAGTTTAGCTACTGGTTCTGACTGGTTTATCAATTGGGCTGACTTCCCAACGCATGCAATAAGTGGCGATCAGGTTCTAACAAGTTATCTAAAAAAGTCTGCCTCAGGTACATATAACTATGATGTTTTTTTAAGTCTACATAAATTATCCGGAGAAAAAGTAAAAGAAGACTTCATATTAAATACTGATGGATTTAAAGCAGAACATGGTTTTGTAAGTATAGCCTCTAATGATAGTGAAGGCTTTTTAATTACTTGGTTAGACGGAAGAAATACAGTTGAAAAAGATAAGGAAGGTGATCACAGACCCATGACAATTCGATTTGCAGAAATAACAAATACTGGAGAAATTATGAATGAAACTGAACTTGATTCATCAGTTTGTGATTGTTGTCAGACGTCAATGACATATACCAACAAAGGACCTTTGGTAGTCTACCGAGATAGAACTGAAGAAGAAGTGCGAGATATATATGTTACAAGAAATATACACAAGGTTTGGGAAAATCCTATTCCAGTTCATAATGATGGATGGGTAATATATGGATGTCCAGTCAATGGCCCTAAAGTTGTCTCTAATTCAAATAATATTGCTGTAAGTTGGTTCACTGTTTCAGACGGAATACCAAAAGTTAATCTTTCTTTTTCAGAATCTTATGGGTCTTCTTTCGGTATCCCAATAACAATTAATGACCTTAGTGCTATTGGTAGAGTTGATACTGCCTTCTTAAATGAAAAAGAAGTGATAGTAAGTTATATGGAAGGTGATGATGATGGGACATACTTAAGAATAAAAAAAGTTTCGATAGATGGAACAGTTTCAAAGCCAATTACAATCTCCAAAATTGAAAGTGGAAGAGGTTCAGGAGTTCCTCAATTAGAAATTCATGATGATCAAATATTTATTGTTTGGACTGTTTTTGATAATGAAAGTAATCAATTAAAAACAGTAAAATTAAGCTCAAAGGATGTTTAAATCATTCAAAAATTATTACTTAATAATACCATTAATAATATATAGCTGTTCAAATGGACAAGAGATAGAAAAGTATGAGAATGTTGTTATTCTTGAGTCTATAGTTTTACCAAAAGTCATTAATGAAACTTCAGGTTTAGAAATTCTAAATGAAGTCTTCATAACTCATAATGATTCAGGAGGAGAGCCAAGTTTATATTTTTTTAATCTTAATGGTCAGATTATAAATTCGATAAAATTGGAAGAGGAATCTTTTTGGGAAATTTATAATAATGATTGGGAAGATATTACAGCTGATGAAGATTATATATTTATTGCTGATACAGGAAACAATTTTGGCTATAGAGACAATCTAAACATTTTAAAAGTAAAAACAAATGATTTTAGTATTGATGGTAAAATTAATATTGCCTATAAAGATCAAGAAATATTTGTTCCAAGATCAAAACATAAGTATGATGCTGAAGCATTATTTTTAATTGAAGATAAAATTGCGGTTTTATCAAAGGATAGAAGTAATATGTTTACTGATTTATATTTAATTGATAAAGAGAGTAATTCAAAACAAGTACTTGAAAGCAAAATTACATATAATGTAAATTCTTTAATTACTGGTAGTGACTTCAATAAAGAGCTTGGTCTTCTTGCACTTGTTAGTTACAACTCAAAGGGAAGTCAATATTTAATATTATTTGAAGACTTTAATTTGGAAAGTTTAAGTGATAAAAAATTTAAAAAATTCCAAATTCCACTTGAAAAAGCTCAAATTGAAGCAATTAAAATAATTGATAATAAAACTTTCTGGATTACATCTGAGGATGAAGGGATTGGATCACCCTACATGTATAAAATTGAGATTGAATAAAAAAACGCTCCTAACAAAACCAATTAACAAAAAATACAAAAAGATTCTAGCTTAAATTAAACTAGTGTACAAATCAGGAGCGTTTTTACATCTCATTCTAAAGTTACATTTATTAATGCACAAAATATTTTAAAGAAAAGTTAAAAGTTAATTAAGGATGTAGCTAATACTAATTTTTAAAAAAGGATGTCTTAATGTTCTTTGAGTTTCTGTGTCTTTTGACATGGAGTTAAATGTAGAGAGAACTTGAAGTCTATTAAATTTCTTTAATAGTCCAATTTCCATAATATTTCTGTATTTATTTGAGGTCATTGTTAGGCTTGCATTATCATTAAATAAACTCCCTTCAAGTTTATAATCATGAAGATAATATTCCTGGCTAGTTCCAATGTAGAAAGAAAAATTATTTTTTGATTGGGATACAATATTATCAGAAAAACTATACCAACTTATATCTCCAATCAACAATCCAACATTGATTCCTGCCATCAATTGATAAGTTCCTAATATTGAATAAAATTTGCTTGAGAAATTTATATTATCAAATAAATTAAAACCATTAATATAATTAAATAATAAATTTACTTGTATCTCTTGGGGCATTTGAGACTTCCATTCTAGATTTGGTAGATCCAAAACAAGATCATGATATAAATTTTGCATTCCTTTTGCCAAGGATGCATCTCCAGTAATACCAATACTTCCTCCTAATGAAAAACTTGAATAATCACTTATTTTTTTTTGTCTAGCAACCTCTAAAAACAAATAACCACTGTAAGGATAATCATATTTTTTGGGATCTGGTTCGTATCTACTAGATGGCGTGTATATATACTGGACCAGTTTTAAATGATCAATGAATCTTTTTTCTTCTTTACTCTTGTGCGAAGAATAAGCTATAGAGATTCCACTTGAGTAATAGAAGTCTCTATTAAAATAGAGATCATTATCAACATCTAGAGTAAGCTGATCTTGAGAGTAACAATCTGTAAAGTTTATTATTACCCCTAATAAGAAGTAAAAAAGATTCTTATTGGACAATTGATTAATTTTAATCTAATTTAAACATTATTATTTTCTATGTTCAAAATTGAATTAGCAGTAATTAGTAACTTGGATAAGGTAAAAGAAATTGCCGAATGTTGTGCAACCGATATGATAAATAGAAATATATTTCAGTGGAATGAAAAATATCCTAGTAAAAAAATATTCAAAAAAGATATTGAAAGTAACTCTTTGTATTTAGCAAGAATTAATAAAGAAATTGTAGGCTGCATAATGCTCTCTGAAAATAAAGATGATGTGTATAAAGATATAAAATGGCTTTCTGAAGATAATATTAATTTATATGTCCATCGATTAGCAGTTCATCCCCAATTTCAAAAAAAAGGCATTGGAAGGAAAATGATGGATTTTGCTGAAGATTATGCAAAATTAAATAATTATGAATCAGTAAGGTTAGATACTTTCAGTAAGAATGAAAGAAACAATATATTTTATAAAAGTAGGGGATACACAAAGTTAGGGAATGTTTATTTTCCTAAACAAAGCCGATTTCCTTTTCACTGTTATGAAAAACTTATAGACTAAAAACCTAACTCTTCAAGATCTTTTTTCTTCTTAGAACTTTCAATATTTAAATTTTCACAATCCAATGGGATTGAAACTAACTCAGGAATTGGAAAAGCTTCAGATGAAATTCCTAAATCAGGATTTAGATATGCATCCTTCATATATTGTCCCCATATTGGTAGAGCCATGGTTGCGCCTTGACCAAAAGCAATGTCTTCAAAATGAATTGACCTGTCCTCTCCTCCAACCCATACTCCTGTAACCAAATTAGGAACCATCCCCATAAACCATCCATCACTTTGATTTTGAGTTGTTCCTGTTTTTCCAGCAATAGCATTTTCAAAAGAATAAGGATATCCAGTTACTAAGTTTTTGTAGATATAATTGGTCTCTTCTAAACCAGAATGTCTTAGCCTTCCTCCCGAACCATATTTTGTTACGCCTTCCATTAAATTAACTGTAACATATGCAGCTTCTTCACTTAAAACATCTGTTGTGTTGGGAATTACCTCAAATAGTGGTACTCCGTTTTTGTCTTCTATCCTTGAAATAAAAATTGGCTCAATATATATTCCTTTATTTACAAAAGTGCTGTATGCTCCTACCATTTCATAAAGACTAATATCTGGTGTTCCAAGTGCAATTGATGGTACCTCGGGCAAATATGAATTAATTCCCATTTTTTTCATCAAAGCAACAACTGGCTTGGGGCCAACTTGATCCATGAGTCTTGCGCTGATTGTATTTATTGAGTTAGCTAAAGCGTTTTTTAAATTTCTCGTCTGTCCATATTTATCACTAGAATTCTTTGGGCACCATGCATCCATATTACCATGTTTACCAGGCTCTATGCAATACAATGCGTCTGGAACTGTATAACATGGGGAAAGCTTTAGTTGATCAATTGCTGTTGCATATAAAAAAGGCTTAAAAGTTGAACCTATTTGTCGTCTTCCCTGTTTTACCTGGTCATATTGAAAATGTTTATAATTAACCCCTCCAACCCATGCTTTAACATGACCTGTTTGTGGCTCCATTGACATCATTGAAGCTCTAAGATGAAACTTATAATATTTAATTGAGTCTATTGGCTTCATTACAGTATCAATTTCTCCATTCCATGAAAATATTTTCATTGGAGTTTCAACTTTAAATGTATCCCATATCTCATCTTCATCTTTGCCACTTAATTTCATCTTTCTCCATCTCTCAGATCTCATTGCGGATAATTTAATTAAAGTGTCAACTTGACCCTCTCTTAAATCTCTAAAAGGTGGTGTTGGATTTTCCTCTGCTTCTTTATTTTGAGCAAAAAATTCTGATTGAAGATTTCTCATATGCTCATTTACTGATTCTTCAGCTATAGACTGAAGCCTAGAATCAATAGTTGTATAGATCCTTAGGCCATCTTTATAAAGATTATATCTAGAACCATCAGGCTTTGGGTTCTCTCTTAACCACTGATTCATAAACTCTTGAAGATATGCTCTAAAATAAGTTGCCAATCCTTCTCTATGTGATTCTGGCGAATAATCAATTGTAAGGGGAATTGATGATAATGAGTCTCTCTGATCTTTTGTAATCATTTCATTTCTATACATCTGTTGAAAAACAACATTTCGTCTTTCGGTCACAAGTTCTGGTCTTCTAAGTGGATTATATAGTGATGAGTTTTTTAACATTCCAACGAGGGTAGCAGCATCCTCAATAAGAAGTGAGTCAGGGGTTTTATTAAAGTAAATTTTTGAAGCTGAACGAACACCATCTGCTGT
>TARA_Y200000002_G_scaffold16695_3_pt1 | contig 16809 bp, 16 predicted proteins | sample TARA_Y200000002 | Tara Oceans TARA_Y200000002 (sample SAMEA2619388) | marine metagenome | biome: marine biome (ENVO:00000447); feature: surface water layer (ENVO:00002042); material: "saline water (ENVO:00002010), including plankton (ENVO:xxxxxxxx)" | depth 5 m | reverse complement strand
TTACTCTACTTCTTACGAAGCGTTTCCTATGATTGTTTTTAAAGTTGTGCCTGAACTGTTTTTAATCAGTAAAGTCACTGCTGAACTAAAGTTAGATGAATCGATTGTATCTACTTGATCACCTTTTGATCCTGTAAATCCAACAACACCTTGGTTAGATAATTCAACCCATTGAGTTGAGTTACCATCATTGTAGTAGAAGTATTGTACGCCTGTAGCGTTATCTACCCAAATGTCACCTTCTCCTACGCCTGAAGTTGGCGGTGAAGCTGATGTTGTAATATCAAGATTACCTTCAGATCCAGTGTAACCAATGTCACCTTTAGAACCTGTGAATCCAGTGTCCCCTTTAGAACCTGTGAAACCTTTTGATCCAGTGTAACCAATGTCACCTTTTGATCCAGTGTAACCAATGTCCCCTTTAGAACCTGTGAAACCTTTAGAACCTGTGTAACCAATGTCTCCTTTAGATCCTGTGAAACCAATATCACCTTTTGATCCAGTGAAACCAGTATCCCCTTTAGAACCTGTGAAACCAATTGTACCAGAAAGGTCAGATACGAATGAGTATGCTGAACCGTTCCATAGGTATAATCTAGAATTTTCTGAGTCAGTTAATGACCCGTTTTCAATGATAGCAAATTCACCAGTCGCAATGCCTGATGGAGATGTATCTGCTGATAAGTTAGCAACACTTGTATAAGTCTTAGCAATGTTAAAACCTAAACCTGTGTCCCCTTTTGAACCTGTATAACCAATATCACCTTTAGAACCGGTATAACCGATTGATCCAGTGAAACCTGCTGTTAAAGGCTGTAGCGCCCAACCGTTACCGTTCCATTTCCACTGTCTTGTACCGAGAGTGTATATGTCGTTTAACGATGGCGAATTTGGAAAGTTTATTGCCATTTTGTGTTTCTCCTAATTGTTTTATTTAATTAAATAATACTCTTTCACTTAATACATAATTTTAACGTTATAATCATTTTATAAATTTCTTGCAAGAAAAAAGTATTTCGTTTCTTTTTCCTCCATCTATTTATAAGTTATTTCTTCTTCAAATTCTTATATAATACAATAGTTTTAAATTAAACTATAGTAATTGTTCCTACCATAGAACCGTGCGATGAACATTGATAGTATAATGTCGCAGGAGCGTCCATAGGAACATGAAATACAACAACACCGTTAGGTCCTGAAGCGTTATTATCTGTCACGCCTGTGTTATATACTGTACCACTAGTACCTGTTGTTGATTGTATTCTAAATGGGTGACCACCACTTGTATTTCTAAAGTAGTATGTTTGACCTTTTTTAAGATAGATAGTAGGATTATCGCCACTTGTACCTGACGGAAATCCTGCACCATCAAATCTATATGCACTTGATCCATTTGCTGTCACCACAAATTGTGAAATTGGAGTTTGTGTTTGTACCCAACCTGAACCATTATAAACTAAAGTATGACCTTTTTGTGGAGTACTAATAGTTGTATCTGTAAGAGCTGATAATGTGCTAGCGCCAGCAGAGCCGGTAAATCCTACGACACCTTGGTTGGATAATTCTACCCATTGATTACTATTACCATCGTTCATGTAGAAATATTGAATACCTGTTGCGTCATCAATCCAAACATCGCCAAGTCCTGCTGAACCTGGTGGAGTTGACGAAACTGATACGTCTAAATTTCCTTCCGATCCTGTGTAACCAATAACACCTTGATCACCTTTTGAACCACTGAAACCTGTATCGCCTTTTGATCCTGAATATCCTAAATCGCCTTTTGATCCTGTGTAACCAATAACACCTTGATCGCCTTTTGAACCACTGTAACCAATTGAACCTGTATAACCTAAATCTCCTTTACTGCCGGTAAATCCTGTTGCGCCATCTGAACCATCAGCGCCAGCAGCTCCTGTATCTCCTTTAGAACCACTAAAACCTATATCGCCTTTTGATCCTGAATATCCTAAATCTCCTTTACTGCCGGTAAATCCTACTGCACCATCTGAACCATCAGCACCTGCAGCTCCTGTATCTCCTTTTGATCCTGAAAATCCTATTACACCTTGATCGCCTTTACTACCGGTAAATCCTGTTGCGCCGGCTGAACCTGCGTCTCCTTTTGATCCCGTAAATCCTACTGCACCGGCTGAACCTGCGTCTCCTTTTGATCCTGTAAATCCTGTAGCGCCGTCATCACCTTTACTGCCGGTAAATCCTACGTCACCTTTACTACCTGTAAATCCAATTGCACCTGCTGATCCTGTATAACCCGAACCACCTGATACACTGAACAATGACCAGTTTGCGTCTGCATTAGGAACGGCACCTGTTGATGAATTTCTAGATTCAGAACCTTGAAGTTTGTAAGTGTAGTAATTATCTCCTGTGTATGTTGTTGATCCTGATGTGTAAGTTGTTTTAACATACACTAACATACCTTCTTGTATTCTAGCACCTGGAATATCTGTTAATCTATCTCCACTATCTCCTGTGATAGAATGTAAAGTACCTCTAATTTCTGTATCAAGTACTATAGGGGAGTTAGTCCCGGTACTCCATGTACCTGGCCATACGTTTCTGGTTAATCCGTCGTAATTACTAGACATTAACTAATCTCCACATAAGTTGTTCCTGGTTGAAGTGTAATTCCATATAAGTGATAAGATTCACCTGTTAATCCACTAGGTGGTGAATTTGGTATTAAAGAAAGAGTACCACCATCTGTTGTAGATACATCACTCAATAGAGCTGAACTTGCACCAGTTTTAAATGTTGTCGGTTGTGTAACCGAATTTCTAACAGCGAACCAAAAAGCACGAGGATTAGAATCAGTATTGTTCACTGCTTGGACGGAAAAATCATGAGTCTGATTGGCCAATTGGTTCGTGTTAGAGTTAAAACCGGTACTTTCAGAATCGTCTATTATATCCGTAAGTGTTGGAGGGGATCCTGTACTTGAAGTCCAAATCCAAAAACTTGGATATGTGAACGAAGCAGATACGCTAGATGTTGTAGATGATTGATCTACAGTGTACGATGTACCGGTTACATTGGCAGGTCTTGTGAAAGTACAAGTATTACTAATTGTACGAGTAGTACCTGTGTTATCTTTATGGATAGGATCAGTGAATGTAAATGTTCCACTGACATAACCACTGCCAGATGTATTGTTCAAAGTACCTCCAGTAGCCGAAAGCGAATGTGAACTATTGCTTGAACTATTGAGGCCGCTTACACTTGTACTGTAAGAGGTACTTGAATATGTTTTTAAAAATGTCTTTCCGCTGACATTATTTTTAGATACGCTCATAGACGCTGTTGACCAGTTAACGGAAAAACTTGTATCAGAAGCCGTGTATTCTGATTCACTGCCGTCATTATGATTAAATTTAACTGTTGCGCCTGCTGAGCCACCACTACGATTAGTTGATGTTGATCTAATATATGAATTTGAATTGTCTACAGTGAAAGATTGATTCCAATCTACACCACCTGCTGGTGTTTGTGAAAAACTACCTGCCGTATAATTAGACAAAGTACCGTTAACACTTCCACTTGTTTGAGTGATAGAGTAAACTGAACTTATAAAATCGTTTGTGACATCACTAGGGTTATCTACTGATACAGAAAATCCTGTACAAGAAACATCCCAATTTAATGATGAACTTGGAGTTGATGAAGCTGAAAAAGAAGGAGTAAATGTAGCAAGAGTTAATCTTAATAAGTCACCATGAAACTCTGCTGTTCTTATAGTACTTGTTGAACCACTTTCTAAAAATCCTGTAAGTGTTCTATAATCTCCTGAAGTTGTGAATACTAAAGGTGAATCTGAACCTGTTCCTGCTGAACCTGTAAAACCAACAAGACCTTGAGATCCTGTAAATCCTGCTCCTGCTGAACCGGCATAACCTACGCCAGCTGATCCTGTAAAACCTACAGCACCGTCAGCACCATCAGCACCTGCAGCTCCTGTATCTCCTTTTGATCCTGAAAAACCTACGGCGCCTGTATCTCCTTTAGAGCCTGAAAATCCTATTACACCTTGATCGCCTTTTGATCCTGTAAAACCTACAGCACCATCTGATCCATCGGCACCTGCGTCTCCTTTAGAACCACTAAAACCTATATCGCCTTTTGAACCTGTAAATCCTACTGAGCCATCAAAACCTGTGTCGCCTTTAGAACCAGTGTAACCTGCTCCGGCAGAACCAGTATAACCAACTGAACCTGTAAAACCTCCGGCAGGTCCTTGAGCACCAACTGATCCAGTGAAACCTGTTGTTCCTGATGAACCAGTATAACCAAGTGATCCTGTGAAACCTACAGCACCCTCTGAACCAGTGTAACCACCGGCAGGTCCTTGTAAACCTTGTGATCCTGTGAAACCTTGTGAACCGGCGTAACCTCCTGGTGAGCCGTCACTACCTTTATCCCCTTTTGATCCTGTAAAACCTTGTGGTCCTGCTGATCCTGTGAAACCTATTCTTCCTAGACCTACACGAACACCTGCATTCTTAATTACCGGCATGTGTGAATACTAATCCCCCTCATTAAAGTCCAAGCATTGACTTTTTTTTATTATTCTGTTATAGTATATTTATAAATAAACTGTAGTGAATATAATAAGTAATTTTAAATGATTTCTATAGCATTTTTAGACATAATTGGCCTACCATATGATGGCGACACGTTGACAAAGAGAGGTCTAGGTGGTTCCGAGTCTGCAACTATCTTAATGGCCAAAAACTTATCAAAGTTAGGTTTTAAAGTCACAATATTTAATAACTGTAATAGTGATCCTAATCTTGCAAGAGAAGGAACTTATGACGGTGTACAGTACCTAGATAATTCTATTTTAGATTACAAAAACGATTTTAACTTTGATATTGTTGTTTCATTAAGAACAATTATACCTTTTTTAGCACCTAATCAATATAAACATTTTGAAGGATATCAACCTCAAAGATATAGACATATTAAAGCAAACGCAAAACATAAAGTAGTTTGGATGCATGACACATTTGCAAACGGCGATCTTATGTTAGAAGACCTATTAGTACAAGGTCATATAGATGAAATATTTACTTTATCTGATTTTCATTCAACGTATGTTATGAATTGTGATCATGGTAAACGTAGAAATTTTGAAGTATTAAAACATAGATTTTTTCAAACAAGAAATGGTATAGTACAATATCATAATGAAGTTGATATAAGAAAAAAAGATCCATATCTTTATGTGTTCAATGCAGCTTTCACAAAAGGCATGAAACCTTTAGTAGAAGATATTTGGCCTATAGTAAAACAAAAAATACCTGAAGCAAGATTAATATGTATTGGTGGTTTTTACACATTTAAAGATGGACAGATGGACGCTCAAGGTCAAGAATGGCTAAAGATGTCACAAGACCCTAAAAACAAAGAACTAGGAATAGAATTTACAGGAGTTATTAAACAATCTGAAATAGCAGATATAATGGCCAAAGCAAGTTATAAATTATTTCCAGGTGCTTTTCCTGAAACGTTTGGTATATCTTCTTTAGAAGCAATCGCATATAACACACCTTTAATCACTACACGTTTTGGTGCTTTAGAAGAAACTGCTGTATCATCAGCATGTTATTTAATTGATTATGCAATAGAGCCAAACTCTTTATTTCCATTTATACCTAAAAAAAGACAAGTAGAAAAATTTGTAGGCGAAGTATTAATGGCACATCACAATAGATATTTACATCAACAAAAACAATATGCTTGTAATATGATAAAAGGTATTGTTGGTTGGGACTCTGTTGCTTTACAATGGAAACAACACTTCTACAGAATGTTAGGACATTATTTACCTGTAGATGAATATAGAAAAGTAAGTTATATCAATTCAAGAGTTAGAGAAGTATTTGGTAGAAGATTTACAAATTTAGAAGAAAATTATATACCTAGAAGAAAAGAACAAAAAATTGTTATTATATCGCCTACTTATAATTCAGAAAGATATATTGCAAATTGTATTAGATCAGTTATTACACAAGATTATGATAATTACGAAATGATTGTAATTGATGATTGTTCTACAGATGATACTTACAACGTTGCCAAACAATTTGAATCTGATAGGATAAAGGTGATTCGTAATGAAGAAAATAAAGGCGCTGTTAGAAATCAAATAGAGTCTATAAGAAAATATTGTAATGAAGATGACATTGTTATGTTTTTAGATGGCGATGATTCATTTATAAATGATAATCAGATATTACAATATTATAATAATCTTTATGACGGCACTACAGAATTTACTTATGGGTCATGTTATTCAATGGTAGACAAAATACCTTTAGTAGCGCAAAACTATCCAGAAGAAATTAAAAGAAAAAAAGAATATAGAAAATATAAATTCAATTGGAATATGCCATACACACATTTAAGAACATTTAAAGCAGGACTTTTAAATGGTTGTGATGACAGCAATTTTCAAGATGAAAATAAAAAATGGTACAAAGCCGGCGGAGACGGTTCTATATTCTATACACTAATAGAAAAAGCCGATCCGAATAAAGTAAAAGTAGTATCTGATATAGTCTATAATTATAATGATATAAATCCTCTTAATGATTATAAAATTAACAGTGACGAACAAACAAAAAATGCAAATAGGATAATTAACCAATGAAAAAAATATTAATAGCAATTCCAACAAACAAGTATATTGAGCCGGATACATACAAAGCAATATACGATTTAACAGCACCAGAAGGATTTAAAGTAGAGTTTCAATTCTTTTATGGATATCAAATAGATCAAATAAGAAATTTAATAGCCTCATGGGCTGAACATTATGACTATCTGTTTTCAGTAGATAGTGATATCGCTTTTGATAAAGATACACTAGTCAAAATGGTAAAACATGATGTAGATATAGTGTCAGGTCTTTATATACAAAGAATACCAGGTACACACTCATTAGAAATTTACGAAGCAGGTCCTAACGGCGGCTCTAGACGTATACCATTTGAAAACTGTAAAGACAATCCTTTCTTTGAAATAGTTGCGTGTGGTATGGGTTGTGCTTTGATTAAAGGTGAAGTTTTTAGAAAAGTTGGTTATCCTTACTTCACTTATCACTCAGCACTAGATCATAACAATACTGTTTCTGAAGATGTTGATTTCTGTAGAAAAGCAAGATCAAAAGGATTTAAAATATTTGCTGATACTACAATACGTTGTAGACACACAGGTAATAGTACGTTTCAAGTTGGTCAAATTATGAATAATCGTGATATGTTTGCTGAAACTAAAGTACCAACAGTAAATGATTTAGGTCACGATACAACAACATATAAAACGGAAGTTGAAGGCAAAGGTGCCAAAGATACTAGATTTATTGATAAGACTGCAAAAGCAGTTAAAAGAGTATATCCAGGTATTGATCCTGAAACAGGAAAATATGCATTAGAAGTAAACGAAGGAGAAAAATTTACAGGCGACAGTGTTGAATATAATTCATTAGCAGACGCAGTAAAAAGATTAAAAAATCCTATAGGTGCAAGTATGGAGATTGGTGTTAGATTAGGTCTAGGAAGTAAAACTATTATAGACGCATATAGACATCATCACCCTAAAACTTCTCTTGTTCATTTAGGTGTTGACCCTTATGGTAATATTGACTATGCAGCTTCTGATAGTGTATTAGCAAGAAAGTTTAACTATGATAATTTAATGAGAAAAACTACAATAATAAACTTTGCTGAAGATTATCCAGAGTTTCATTTAGTTAATTTTGAAGACACTGAATTTATGAATAGATTTCCTGATGGTTATCCTGTCTATGATGAATATAAAAGAATGGTAGACAAATACGAAATGATACACTTTGATGGTCCACATGATACATTATCTGTTTTGAAAGAGGCCGTTTTCTTTAATCAAAGAAAAGCAGATCAAACTGTATGGGTATTTGACGATATTTCTGGCTTGAAATGGGCTAGTTTAGAAAATTTTATGAACAAAGCAGAGTTTAAACTTATTCACAAAGGTATGAACAAAGCAGTATTTGAATATATTAAGTAAAGGCTTTTACTACAGACGGTGTGACAATTGCGATACCCTCTAATAAACGAGTAACCGTACTATCAGTGTGAGTTGCAACAACATCAAAAACCCAACGACCAGCTTTCATAGCTTTTGTTTGATCAGCAGTTAAACTAATAGTCACAACACCTAGTTTTGCCATATCACTTGTACAAGTACAAGTAAACAATACTCTAGGGTAAGTAGTTGCATATCCTTGAGCCGTTTTAGCAACCATTGTAAATCCAGTAAGATCAAACGCCGATCCGTCAGAGTTAGTGACTTCTAGGTCGTAAGTAAAATTTGATCCTTGATCTATTGTTAAGTTTGCTATGCCAGCCATACAGTTATTTATATTCGGAAAGTTGCCATTTTGGATTAAATGTGATACTATATAGTTATATAATAATGGCCTAAAAGCGTAGTGGGAAAGTGACGTGAAATTCGTTCAGATTACTTGATACGGTTATACTCCGAATGCCACCTAGGCCATACAACGAGCAAGGAGACTCAACATGATAAGATTAATTCTTATATTAATCTTGGTATGGGCTAATGTTGCCTATTCCAAAGAAAATGATTGTAAATGGGATGATGATATTCCTTGTCTTACAATTTATCCAAACATAAACAATTCAAACGCATTAGGCGATAAGATAACACCTACTCATACAATTAAAAAATCTGAAATTGAAAAGTATAATCTAATTGATTTACCTAAAGTATTAAACTATGTTCAAGGTTTAGACATAACTCAATCGGGTCCTACAGGTCAACAATCATCGGTGTTTTTAAGAGGCACAAACTCTAATCACACATTAGTATTATTAAATGGAATACCAATCAATGATTACTCTACACCTACAGGTGCCCATGATGTTGGTCAAGACTTTATGTTCAATGTTGTACAAATAGATGTATACAAAGGGTCACAAGGTGCTCATTGGGGAGCAGACGCTGTTGGTGGTGCAATTAATTTTAGAACAACAGTAGATTATGATAAAAGATTAAGTGTTGGTGGTAATGGTAATGATAAAACTATTAGTGGTAATTATTATACTAGATTAAATGACTTTGATATATCTGTTTCAGCAGGTGAGCATAAATCACAAAACGTTTCTGCTTTATCAGGTGCTGACGAAAAAGATGGAACAAATAATAAAACAATAGGTGTTAATGTAAGTAAATGGTACGATCTTGTACATTGGCGAACATCTTGGTTTGCAAGAAACACTTTCACTGACATAGATGGTCATAATGTTTCTATACAAGACGGCAAATGGGCAGATAATACTTTCTTTGCCTTACAAACAGGTGTTGATTATTTAAATAACAGTTTAACTTTTCATACACACGAATATGATAGAGATTATGATAATGCTCATTATGAAAGTGAAAACTATACTATAAGAGGCACACATCAAAAACAAAAATATGGATTTGGTTTTGATTACAAACATAATGAATCATTAACAGGTCAACATCATAATTTAGGATACTTCTTTAATTTTTCACATAATATATTTTCATATCATCATAGGTTTGATGAAGAACACGAAACATATAAATTAGGTTTCTTTAAAGAGATAGAAGATGGTTTGAGTATAAGTGGTAGTACATCAACAAGTTATAAAGATAAAACAACATGGACTGCTATTGAATACGGAGAATCACAAGAGTTAACATTAACTAAAAATAATTTTGCAACAACTATATTTAAAAATGATATTGGCGATTTAAATACTGACGGTATAGAGTTTAGTTATAATCAAGAAAATTCTAAATTTTTTATTAGTCATTTAAATAGTAAAAAAATTGATGTAGTACAATTAAGAAGACCTAACTGGTCTCTTGGTTTTATGCATACAAAAGAATTAGAAAATAACTTTTCTATAACTACTAATTACAAATATAAAGGCAGACATTTAGATGTACATAATTCTAATTGGTCAACTATAACAATGCCTGAAACACATTTGTTAGATTTAAATCTTGGATATAATTATTATGGTATAGACTTTGGTGTTAGTTTGTTAAATCTGCTTGATGAAAATTATGAATCACCTCATGGATTTAGTCAAGAAGGAAGAAAGTTTACTTTAGGATTTAATAAATCTTTTTAAGATTGTACGTGTAATTGATTTTTCTTTTTAGGGTGAGCAAATCCTATAGACTTTCTATCTTCATTAAGTTTATCGGATTTGTATCTTTCTATTTTCTCTAAACAGTGTGCTTGAAAATGGTAACCTAACTCTTTTCCTAATTCATATACTTTTATAAATCTTTCAAATCTTATATCAAAATCAGAGTTTTCATTTTTCCATTTAAATCCGAACTCATTATCAAATAACTCTCTATGATCAAAATCTAATGGAGTATTTTTAAAAGTCATCATTACGTGGTGAGATACGGCAATTAAATGTGAATACTTTGCATAGTCTCTTAATAGTTGTAGAGTATCTTCAAACATTTTTTCCGTTTCCGTAGGATATCCGACAATCAGTAAGAACTTCATATTAATATTCCGTTTTCCTAGGTTTTCTACAAAGTATTTTATATCTTCATTGCTAAACTTTTTTCTCATGTGATCTCTAACTTCTTCATTACCAGCTTCTATACCCATTTCTAAAGCATTGCAACCAGAATTTGCTAGATTGTCAAAGTCTTCTTGTGAGAAAGTTTTTTTATCTCTCACAATAAACTGTGCCTCCCATTTAATCTTTTTAGGTCTGCTAGATAACTCTCTACACAAATCTCTAAAATGTTTCATAGAACCATTGATTAATGAGTCTGAAAAGTGTACTCTGTTTATATCTGTTTGTTCAGATATCGTATGCATTTCATCGGCAATTTTTTTACCTGTCTTCCATCTAAATTTAGGCCATATACTTGCAACATCACAAAAGGTACAGTTTCTAACACAACCTCTTGATCCTGATATTATAAACTTTCTATATTTTTGATGTTGTATTACGTCTGAATAATCTGGTGGTGGTAAGTCTTCTATGTTTTCTATCTGTACTGGTAGTTTTCCGTTAATACCTGGATAATCAAAGTTGCCGTTTAAGAACTCACGTAAAGCATATTCTCCTTCTCCTACTATGTAATAAGGAGTTGGCCATTTAATATCAACACCTGAACCACCATAAAATACATTTTCAAATCTTCTACCTAATTGTAAACCATCTTCTTTTTGCATAAAAGAAAATACTGATATACCTAGCCATTTAAAATTGTATTTTGATATTTCTTTTTCTATATTATCTAACGTGTCATACATATGGCCGTCAATAACTTTAATTTTAAAACCTAATGGTTCTAGGTAACCTTTTAGAAAAGAAGGACCAGGTGCCGGTTTACTTTTGTCCATGCCTGGCAGTGATGTAATAACGGCGTCATAAAGTATATCTTCTTTTATAACTTCTCCTGCTCTAGGCCATCTTTCATCGGCCGTAGGAAATCTATTGGTCATTTGGCAAACCTCCAACAATATGAACACGATTTATTGTTGAACAATTTAACGCCGTATGTTTTTTTGTAGTATCTATCACATACGCTTCACCTGTGGCTGATATATGAAATCTGTCATTATCTAATATCAAAAAACAATGTTCATGTGTTTCAATTGGTATATGTAATCTCTTTGTTAAGTCGTTGTGCCATAGATAGCATGATTTTGGTTTCATTCTCATCAATCTCGTTCTAGTAAGTTTATGTTCTTGCATTATACTATTAATGTAAGGTATATCAAAAAGAGGTATATTATAAGTGTGTTCTACGCTATCTATGGCATAGCCATCGCCAGCTCCTTCTTCAGGATTCATGTCTTTTGAATACCCTTGTAAGTATAACTGTTTGTTATAATTTGGCAGAGTAGATAACTCTTGTTTGATTTTTTCTAGATCGTATTGATATGTTTTCATTTTTTACTTTTTAACAGTTTGTCTTTTGCTCTTAATTTCCATTTTTTTAACTCTCTCAAATCTAACCAACTTTTAGAATCTCTAGTTGATCTTCTTATACCGATTAACTCATTAACTTTCTTTTTTAAGTTTTTATGCGTTTCTTTTATGGTCATAAAGCCTCCATTCTGTATATAACTATTTATATGAGATATAAATAGAAGTATGATTGAAGATATATTAAAAAAAAGAAAACAAATCAAAGTATACTCTAAAGATAATGTGCCATCAAAAGAAATGATTGAAACATTATTATCAAAAGCATACGATTGTGTGGCCTCAAAACAAAATTTAATACCATATAAAATACACGTATTAGATAAGTCTAAAAAAGAAATAAAAAACTTATTATATAAATTGTCTTCTTCTACAAAAGGTGGTAACAAAAATCACGAACTACAAGCACCATATGTTTTAGTATTTACAAAAAGACTTGTTGATAAACCTAATCCAGAAACACAAAGAAAAATTAATTTAGGGCACGATTATCCATTAACTGATCCTAAAAGATATAAAGATTATGAAGCTGATGTAGCTATAGAAATTGGCATGTTTGCTAAAACACTATCAGCATTATGTTTAGAAAAAGGTTTAGACGTATCTTATATATTGTGTTTATCTAACAATAATGATGAAAGATGGAATGATGAAAAACTAAAATTTATTGATGATGAAATTATGTTTGCTATGGCACTTGGTTATAAACATACGAATCAAGATAATCCATTTTGGAGAGACAAAAAGCATAATGAATATAAACCAGAAATCAAAGATATAATCAACTGGCATTGACTTTGATTTTATAATATGTTATATTAATATATGAGTACATTAAACGTAATAGTGACTTCTAAACCAGGTGACGGCTTAATGCATTATAGCTTTGAGCAAGTACAATATCTAAATGATTTAGGTATTAACGCAAAACTTATAATTATACCTCACTATAAATTTACCAAAGAAACTTACATAGAGGCCTTAACAGAAAAGTATATACATTTCAAACATGTGTATTTTGATTATGAAGAAGCTGATGTAAATTTAATCATGGGTAGAAGTATGATAACTCTGGCATATAAGAGTATTAAAGATTATGATAAAGACACACAATTAACTTTACGTTTGTTATTTAAGAAACCTCTTATATCAGTATATTCAGAAAATCATCCAAAAGAATATCCTTTAGCACTAGAATTTTTTAAACCAGAAAAAGTAATTGACTTATGCGACCATGAAGTTTATACTAATGGTGTTGGTAGACAATTTGAAAAGATTATTAACTACAGTGTATATAAACCTATAGTCAGAGAAGTTAAGTTTAAATATTTGTTTTTAGGTACAAACGAAAGTTATTATACTGAACTAAAAAAACATATTCACAAATACCAAAATCATGGTATCTTGGCATATAAAGATAAGTACATAGATTATAATTTAAATCATGTATTTGTACCTGTAAAGAATTTATTAGGCATGTTTGATACTTACGTTTATACTAAACATACATTTGATCCGGCACCAAGATTAATGCAAGAGTGTCGTTTCTTTGGAATGAATTTTATATATGCAAGAGATAAAAATATTAAAGACGCAGGACCTATTTACTATAAAAGACCAGCAAACTGTCTTACTGATCCTGTTAACAAACCAAATATAGAAGTTATTATAAAGGCAATGAATGACATACTTTAAACAAAGACGTAGATTAAATTTAGATGTGACACATAGGTGTCCTCTTGAATGTCCTAATTGTCAAAGGCAAACATCTTTTACTAATAACGGCCTAGTACCACATGGTCGTGACTTAACTATAAAAGAAATTAAAATGATTGCAAAGTTTTTTAAAGATGTTGCTTTTTGTGGTCAGTTATCTGATCCTGTACATCACCCTAAATTTAATGAGATAATGAAAGAATTAAAAGATGTGCCAGAGGTATTTGTTCATAATGCAGCTACAGCTAAACCAATATCTTGGTATATTAAATCTTGGAAAGCAAACCCTAAAGCAGTTTGGATTTTTGCTTGTGACGGTTTACCAAAAGACAGCCACAAGTATAGGAAAAACCAAGATGGGGAGAAAATGTTTGAAATAATGAAAGAGGCTAAGAAACATTTATTAAGTACACCTGTATGGCAATGTATAAGATTTAACTATAATGAAAATGATATTGATACTTGTAAAAAAATGGCTGAAGACGAAGGATTAAGTTTTATATCTGTAGAGTCTTCAAGGTGGTTGAGTGATGACGATCCTTTTATGCCAACAAAAGCTTTAAAATCTAAAAACGATGTATATAAAAATTAAACCTAAATGTCTGCCTGATCCAGACGATAAAAGCTTTGTGCCTATGCCTTTGGCGATAGATAACAGAGGTCATCTATTACCTTGTTGTTGGTGTGATCACCCTAAAACAACAAAAGATGAAAAGTATCAACCTCTTTATAAAGTTAGTAAGTTAGAAGATCATAATAGTATAGATGACATACTAGATCAGAAAGAATGGAAGAAGTTTGAAAATGACTTGATCCAGGCTAGAGATATAGGAGACAACATAAATAGTATATTGAAAACGTGTCTTCATCATTGTAAAGCAAGACAAGAAGATGACGCAGTAAAAGTTGAAACGTATTTTGAAAAAGGTAAAAAAGTAGCAAAGGATATAAAATAATGGACGCATGGAAATATGAATATGAGCATGACAAAGAGAACTATACTAAACTCTTTGATGAATGCATGAAAGAAAATCAGGAACAAAACATAGAGTTTCTAGAAAAAACAATCACAAGTATAATACCAAGAAAATATGCCGTTGCATGTCAAAACGGTACAGACGCTTTAATGTTTTCTTTAAAATGTTTAGGTGTAAAACCAGGAGACGAAGTATTAACAACCAACTTCTCATGGATATCAACAGCGTCTTGTATATCTATGGTAGGTGCAACACCAGTATTTTGTGATATAGACCCATACACTTATCATATATCACTTGACAGTATCAAACGTATGTATTCAGACAAAGTAAAAGCAATTGTCTATCCACATTTATTTGGTAGTATGTCAGATGTGACAGAGATATTAAAATTTTGTAAAGAGAAAAATATAGCGTTTGTAGAAGACGCAGCTCAGGCCATAGGTTCTAGTCTTAATGGCACTAAAGCAGGTACTCTAGGAGAATTAAGTACAATAAGCTTTAATGCGAACAAAACAATAGGTGGGATCGCCGGAGGTGGCGTGGTATTGACAGATAACAAAGACTACGCTGATATGTGTATCAAATTAAGAAAACATGGTAACCACGAGGTATTAGGATATAACTCTAAAATGTTATTCTTTAACGCAAAGTTTATAGATTATAGATTAAAAAAATTAAATCAATATATTGAGGCAAAACAAGCCATAGCAAAAAAATATGACGAACAATTAGATGGTTATATGTACGTACACAAACCAACTAACGGTCTCAATCATACGTATCACAAATATATTATAAGATTTGATGAAGGAGATCCTGTTGAAGGTGGCGAGGCAAGAGATAGAATAAAACAAAAGATAGGTGCTCAAGTACACTATGAAAAACCTATTTCAGAAAGACCTATGTATAAAAATATAGAACATAGAAGTGACAATTGTAAAAATGCCAAAAATGTTAGTAAAACTATATTAACTTTACCTATACATCCATGGTTAACAGATGAGGAAATAAAAGATACTTGTAATGGTATATTAAATAATCTATGATTGAAATAATAGCAAACGAAAAATTAGATCAAGTTAGTTATATAGACAGTAAAGGCAATCCTGTTCCTGTAGCAGATCAAAATCTTATTAAGACTTGTCAGATGATGAAAAGAGCATTAGGTACTAGTGACATTTTTGACGAAACACTAGTTGACAAAGAACATGAACCAGTGTATGAGTATATTGTAGAGAAAACTTATTTAATGCCCGAATATGATTACGGACCTTTAAACTTTAAAGAAGAACCAAAACAAAAATTGAAAATAGCGTTTAATAAATTATTTTATGAAAAAATTAATAGTTAGTGGCGATAGTTGTTCAGATATAAATTTTGAATCAATCTGCCATCCTACATGGGACTTTTCTTATCCAAAATGGCCTGAACTTGTTGCAAAAGAATTAGGTATGAAACTAATTTGTTTAGGTAAAGGTGGTCAAGGCAATGATTACATTTATAGTACTATACAAGATGAAATAATGAAAACACCTAAAGAAGAAATAGGTATGGTTATAGCTGGTTGGACACAATCTCATAGAAAAGACTATCAAAAAGGTTGGTTTAGCACTTGGCATTCTTTAAGAGTTGATCCTCAATCAGATTTATTAAATCTTGTAAAAAAATCTATGAGATATATGATAAGTTTTCAAACACTATGCGAAAGATATAACTTACCTTATTGTCATTTTCAAATGGGAAATTTATTTGAGAATATGTATCAAGGACTAAAACCCACCGAAGAAGATATATTATTAAATCCTGAATTAACAGATAATGTAGTGCCGTATAAAACACTCAAAAACAAAGAAAGAGATTTAACAAAAATTTGTGAAGAAATAACTAACTATAAGGATTATATAAATAACTTTATAAACTGGCCTCTTTCTTCTTATCTAGATGGCGACAATATGTTAGATATAACACAAATGAAAAGTAAGTATGGAAAAAAAGAAGATTTGCAAGTGTCAGAATTAGACGACCACCCTAACGAACTAGGACACAAGGCAATTGCAAAAGAAATATTAGAAGGAATAAAAAAC
>TARA_Y200000002_G_scaffold279828_1_pt1 | contig 16900 bp, 17 predicted proteins | sample TARA_Y200000002 | Tara Oceans TARA_Y200000002 (sample SAMEA2619388) | marine metagenome | biome: marine biome (ENVO:00000447); feature: surface water layer (ENVO:00002042); material: "saline water (ENVO:00002010), including plankton (ENVO:xxxxxxxx)" | depth 5 m | reverse complement strand
TCTATTCCAGATAGCTCTTTATATTCATCTAGATTTCTAATATGACCTAACCCAAAAGTGCCAGTTATCTCATTATTTATGATTCTACTGATACGTTCTTTGCTTCTAGCTTGTAGTTCTTGCCATTTAGTTGTTCTGTCTTTATTTTCATCTTCATTCCAATGCATTGGTCGTTTTGCTTCATTTGAATAATCTGTATAACAATGAAAAAGTGGTATTTTTGGTATATGGAAGATATCAAAACCATTAGTAAATAGTCTTAAAGCCATAGTCGTCTCTTCTCCCTCAAAATACAAGTTTGGATCGTATGGCACTTTTTCAACTAAATTACTTTCTCCAAACAGAAAACCAGCAGAGATTAGAAAGCCTTTATAAATATTTTTTGATTGTGAAGGTAATCCTTTTTGCATCGAAAAATATCCTTCTTTGAATGTTTTTTCCTTATCTAAGACCATCACATGAGTTGAATGATCTTCACTCTGTAACTTTCTAAAAACTTTCTTATCAAAATCAACAATTTCAAAACCTCTAGGATATGCAGATATCACTGGGTTGTTACTTTTTTTCTTTAAAGTCTTGATATATTCGATCAAATAAACATCCCAATCTTTCTCAAATGTAGTGTGGGAATCTACTTGTAAAAAGTATTCTTCATCACTTATTAGTGTTTGAGCTAATGATCTTGCCCAGCATGGACCTCTTGCATCTTTAGGATCAATATGAATATATGAGATTTGATCTTTAAGTTTTGCTTTAGAAAAGTCTAATTTAACTTTGCATTGGTCAATGATTCCAAATCTAAGATTCTCTTTAAATTTAGCATTGGTAAATGCACTATTAATTGTTATAGGTAATAACAGATCTTGGTATGAAGCTATAGATATAAAAATTTTCATTAATGTTTGGTTATGATCTCACTGTTTTGAATTTTATCAATATCAAAACCTACTTCTTTTGAAATTCTTTTTACCAGGTCATTAGGTTCTTCCTCAAATATTATTGCATTAGGAACATCGACTATTAACCAACTATTCTTATTTACCTCTGTATCAAGTTGACCCGCATCCCAGCCACAATAACCTAAAGCTAATCTGTAAGGGTAATTGAAACTGCCTTTTCCAATATTTTCCAAGACCTCTAGGCTGGATGTAAGGCTTAAGCCATCTTTAACATGTAATGATTCAGTAAGCTCATTGTTATTATGTATTACAAAAAGTTTATTCATATCCACAGGGCCACCATTAAGTAAATTTTTTCTTTCTTTATTAGTATCTATTTTTAGCGATTTAAAAATTATATTTTCACTGATTGGGATAACTTTATTCATGACGATACCTAAAGCCCCGTTTTGGTTATGCTCAAAGATATATATGAGAGAGTTATAGAAATAGTCTTCTTGATTCTTTTCCTGAAAATATAGGAATTTATTCACAAAAAAATTTTCTTCTGACATAATCTTATTATATGTCTGAACCTAAAATATCTACAAAAGAAAACCTTAAAGAAGCATTCGCAGAATTAAGAAAAGCTAACCCATTATTAGAAATAACAGATAAAGATATTAATGGTTCTAAGTACAAAGTTTTTGCTAATGCACCTAAGACAATGAGAGATTTATTTGTTGTCATTGAATTTTTACACGGTGATTTTCCTTTTATTGTCGAAGACAAGAATGAACTTTCATTTGCACAAACCATACAGAAAGCAAAAAATATTTGTAAACACCTCAATGACATTGGAATAAAACCTGGAGATAAGGTTGGCATATGTATGCAGAATTGTACCGAGTGGGTTGTCATATACGTTGCATTGGCTGCTTATGGAGTTACAGCTGTACCTTTCAATTCATGGTGGAAGAAAGAGGAACTTAGCTATGGTGTTGAGCATAGCGAAGTTAAATTAATATTTGCTGATCAGAAAAGATATCAGTTATTAAAAGAACTGAATATAGAACTTATTGTCAACGAAAAACTAGATAGTGTTAAAACTTATGACGAAATATCTTCAGGTAATACTGAAAATTGGCCCGAAGCAAACGCAACAGAAGAAGATATATGTGTTTTGCTTTACACCTCAGGTTCTACAGGTTTACCAAAAGGTGTCATGCTTACTCATTTAGCGATTATTAATGCACTTTTCAGTTTTTATACATTGGGAGAATTAAGGAAAATTGTACATAACGAAACTTTGTTAGATGTTGAAAATGCATCTGTATTAATTAATGTACCTTTATTCCATGTAACTGGTCTCATAACTCAATTCTTATTATCAATGTTAGCTAAAAGAAAACTTATTATTATGTATAAGTGGGAGGCAAAATATGCATTAGACCTCATCAAAGAACATAAAGTTACTAATTTAAGTGGTGTACCCACACAAAGTTGGGATCTATTAAATCATCCTGATATTGATGAGTATGATCTAAGTTCACTTATCGACATAGGAGCCGGAGGTGCAGCCAGACCAGAAGATCAAGTATTTAACCTTCATGATAAATTTAATATACCTATGACATTTGCTTGGGGTATGACAGAAACTTCAGCATTAGGAACAATACTTAGAGGATCTGACTATTTAAAACGACCAAATAGTGCTGGATTAGTAGTACCTGACGTAACTGAAATTGCGGTTATGGATGATGAAGATAAATTTTTAGAAACAGATGAAATTGGTGAAATTGTCTTTAAGTCTCCATCTAATACAATTGGGTACTTAAAAAATGAAGAAGAAACTAAAAAAACAATTGTAAATGGATGGTTAAAAACAGGAGATTTAGGCTACATAGATAGTGATGGTTATCTCTTTATTGTTGATAGAAAGAAGGCTTTAATAATTAGAGGTGGGGAAAATATTTCTTGTTTAGAAGTAGAAAACGCTCTAGATAAACATCCAGATATAATTGAATCATGTGTATGTGGTATTGATGATGATAAATTCGGTGAGATTGTGGGTGCTTATATATATTCACATGCATCAATCATAGATGCAGATCTTATTAACTTTTTATCTGATAAATTGGCTAATTATAAGTTACCTGAGATTATTAAATTAACATCAAAACCGTTGCCTAGAATAGCTTCAGAAAAAATAGATAGGGTAAGTATTCAGAAGCTACTTTCATAAGGTTATTATTTAAAGTAAATTACGAAAATGGCAAACACAATTTATATAGTTGAAGACGAACCAGATCTCAGAGATGCGCTAGTTTATAACTTTAAAAATGAAGGCTTTAAGGTTAAAAGTTTTGCAAACGGAGAATCTTGCCTTTCTAAAATAAATAAGAAAAAACCTGATTTAATAATATTAGATATTATGTTGCCTGGAATATCTGGTTTAGATGTTTGCAGAGAAATTCGTTCTGATATGAATATGAGTAATATTGCTGTCATTATGCTTACAGCTAAAGGTGAAGAGATTGATCGTATAGTAGGCTTTGAATTAGGTGCAGACGATTATGTCACTAAACCTTTTAGTGTTAGGGAATTGATATTAAGAACAAAAGTAATCTTAAAAAAACAATCTGAACTAAATTCTGATGAAAAAGTTCTTGAATATGGTTCTATATACATGAACTTAGATGCTCACAATGTAAAGATAGATGATGCAGAAGTAATTCTTACGGCATTAGAATTTAAACTTCTTAAACACCTGATAAAACGTAAAGGGAGAGTTCAATCTAGAGATCAACTCTTAAGTGATGTCTGGGAATTAAGTACAGAAGTTACAACAAGAACAGTTGATACACATATTAAAAGATTAAGAGAGAAACTTGGTTCTGCTGGTGAGTATATACAAACTATTAGAGGCGTTGGTTACAGATTTAATAATCAATCTTAATGTCAAATTTTTTAAGTAAACTAAGAATATCTAGAGTTTTTCTTCTTTCTATATCATTCATTACTTTCATAATTTTCATTGTTGTTACTATTTTTTCTTCCTTTATTTATAACAACTCAAGATTACAATTAATTGAGTCTCTATATATCCAAGCTCAAACAATAAATAAACTTTTACCGGAGATCGAGAATGGCATAAATTTTGATGATTTTGCTAACGATCTAGCTCTATCTGATAGTAGGTTCAACGAATTAAGAGTAACAATAATTGATAATAATTGGACTGTAATAGGAGATTCGCTTGTTAGTTATGATGAACTTAAAGATTTAGAAAAACACTCACCTGAGACCAGGATTGAAATTCAAAACGCATTAAATAACCCTTATGGTACAGCAAGAAGATTAAGCGATACCACTGGAATTGATTTAATTTACGTTGCCATAGTAAGAGATAAAGAAGATCTATCAAAGGGGTTGGTCAGAGTAGCATTACCGTTTGATATATATGAATCTTTTTTTAATTTTTTTATTTACCCATTTTTAATACTTTTCATAATGGTGGTAATCTCATCAAGTTTTTTAAGTCTTAATGTTGAAAATAACTTAAGAAGAGATCTAGACGTACTCTTAAAGAACACTAGACAAGCAATTAAGGGTAAAAACATAAAAACGTTAGAGAATAGTGGTGATAAACAACTCGATACATTATCAGATGCTGTAATACAAATTTCACAGCGATTAAATGATGAAATTGGTCAGGCAATAGAACAAAGAACAGAATTTGGCACAGTCTTAGACAGCATAAATCAAGGCGTAATTATTTTTAATAAAAACTTTAAAGTTAGATTTGCTAATGACATTGCCTTAGAAATGTTTGGAAAACATGTATTTTTCCTAGGCGATAAGATAACAGCAAAAAAACTACAACCAATTAATAAACTTTTAAAAAAAGTGAAAAAAATAAGTTCTGATGAAATTGAATTATCCGTTAAACAAAATAATGAAAATAAGCATTTCTTACTCTCTGCTTCTAAAATGGATTCTACTAATGAATATATACTAGTGATTAATGATATTTCATCATTGAGGAAACTAGAAGATCTCAGAAAAAATTTAATATCAGATATATCGCATGAAATTAAAACACCTGTATCAGTGATTAGAGCTGGATCTGAAACTTTGTATTCTGGAAATATTAAAGATCAAAAAACCACTGCTAAGTTTGCTAAATCAATACTGGACAATTCAGAAAGATTAACTGAGATGATTGATGATCTACTAGAACTAGAAAAAATAGAATTTGCTGGACTAGTTCTAAAAAAGGAAAAAATTATACCTTATAAGGAAGTTAATAAAATTTTAACGACCATAGACGCTTTATTAATTGAAAAAAATATTACTGTTAATAATTTAATAAATAAGGACCTAATCTTAAGAACAGATAGAGAATCATTTAGAACAATATTTTCTAATTTACTAAATAATGCTATTAAATATTCACCTAATGAGACCACAATAGATTTTATTTCAAAGACAGATAAGAACTACGTAACTATAAGTATTAAAGATAATGGCTATGGTATTGATAAGAATAATATTAAACGTATTTTTGAGAGGTTTTATCGTACATCTAAGGCTCGTGCTCATACAAAAGGTACAGGACTAGGCCTTGCACTAGTAAAACAGCTATCTCAAAGAATTGGTGCTAATGTTCATGTAGAGTCAATAATTAATGAAGGCAGTGAGTTTTTTGTTTCATTTGACCACAAGTAGTAGAATTTAATCATGAATAAGGCAGACATAATAAGATTATCGATATTTTCAGCACTTTTGTGTGTTGCTCTTATTTTCTATTACAACTTAGGATTTTTATCATTCTCAAACGTAAATATTAATGAACAATTACCAAAAGCTAACAAAATAAGTAAACAAACAATAGATACAACTCAGCAAATAGGATCTGTTGAAACTGCAAAAAAATTAACATTAGGGTTTGAGCTGGTAGGCATACGAGGAAATAACCCCGAAAGTACCATCATTATATTAGATAAAAACAATTATAAATTAGTTGAACAAGGCGAAAATATCTCTAACCAAATTAGCTTTTCACATGTAGAAGGCTCAAGAGCTTACTTTTTTGATGGAAAAGACTATAGTTTTCTTGATATCATAGGATCAGAGAAATCTTTCAATCAAGACCGAATAGATCTCATAAAGGATTAAAGAAATGAAAAAGTTATTTTTTACAGCATTATTGACTCTATCTATAGCAGCTCAAGAACAGAATATATTTTATAAAGATGCAGATATTAAAACCTTTGCACAAGATATTGCCTTACTGACAGATAAAACAATTATCCTTGATCCTAGAGTGAAAGGAGTGATATCAATATATTCCGATGCACCTTTAAATTCAGAGTCTATTTGGGAAGTTTTTATTTCAACAATGGAAGTGCAAGGTTATAACGTACTTAAAGATGGAGATATATATAGAGTAATTCCATCCCAAGAAGGAGTTAAAAATTTTACAGAAAGTGGTCCATATACTGGGTCAATTGGCTCTGAAGTTATTAAACTACGGTTTTCTAGTGCGAAAGACATAGTTAATGCTGTTAAACCTATTGTTGGGGTTAGATCCTATATAGTTGCATTAAACAATGATAGAGAGGTTTTAATTGCTGACGATGCAGACAACATAAAAAGAGTTAGAGAAATTATTCGAAACCTAGACTCAGAGCTTGATACCAGCATATCGGATTTTAAGCTCAAAAATCTTTCGGCTATCGAGGCATTAAGATTAATTAACTCGCTAAAAGCCGATCCCAATACAAGATTTGATAAATTAGCTGTAGCTACTTTTCAAGGTTCAAACAAATTAATATTTAGCGGCCCATTGGAAATAGTAACCAGGGCAAAACGAGTTATTTCACAGCTAGATCTTGATAACAATCTTAATGAGAATACGAAAGTTATTTATCTTAATTACTCACAATCAGAAGACATTTTAAAAATTTTAAAAGATGTGTCAGCTTCATTTAATCAAGAACAAAATATTGATTATAAAACTGTTATTACATCCCATGAAGAAACAAACTCAATTGTAATTAGATCTAACCCACAAACTATTAAAACTTTATCTTCTATTGTTAAACAACTAGATATAAGAAGGCCGCAAGTGTTTGTAGAAGCTATTATTGTTGAAATATCGGATGAATCAGCAAAGGCATTAGGAGTAGATACTATTTATTCTGGGAACTCTACTAATAATACACCGATAGCTATTACACGTTTTCCTTCAACTACAAGCCCAGATTTACTATCTTTAGCTACTGCATCAGATGACGATTCAGGCTTAGGTGCTACTACAAGTGCTGCATCCTCATTGTTAAGCACAAGAGGGCTAGTGGCAGGAGTAGGAAATTTAATGGATGGAGAGGACAATTTTGCTATGTTGTTGTCAGTCCTAAGAGATGATTCAAATTCTAATATTTTATCCACACCTTCAGCTGTAGTTATGGATAATGAAGAAGCATCATTATTGGTTGGCCAGGAAATACCGATTACAACGGGAGAATCATTAGGAACCAATAATCTTACACCTTTCAGAACAACTGCTAGAGAAGAAATTGGAATTAAGTTAGAGGTTAAGCCACAAATCAATGAAGCAGATTCAGTAGCTCTATTTATCAGGCAAGAAGTATCTAGTATTGCTGGTTCTCAATTGCCGAATTCATCTGATTTAATAACCAATAAAAGAGAGATAGAAACTACAGTTTTGGCTGATAACGGAGAAATATTAGTGCTGGGTGGGCTTATAAGTGAAGAGATTCAAGAGTCAGTAAATAAAGTACCTCTACTTGGAGATCTGCCTATACTTGGAGCATTATTTAGATCTTCAGCTAAATCTGTTCAAGAGAGAAACTTAATGATCTTCTTAAGACCAACTATATTAAGAGATTCAATAACAACTAAAGATCTATCTGAAGAAAAATTTAATCTTATTAGAGCAAAACAATTACTCAAAGAAGAAGAATCTAGTGATTAAGAATGAATCTGCCATTATCTTATAATTACTGTAAAACAAATAAAATCGCACTTATAAATGAAGATAATAAATCAACACTTCATATATGTGGTTTAATCAATCCTTCTGTATTATCGGCTATTCAAGATCTTTTTCTTAAGGATATAGAAAAACAAATACATTCGGACGATGAGTTTGAAAATTTACTAACTGAATTATATACAGACCAATCAGACGATTATGATTTTACAAATATAGAAGACTTAGACCTTTTAGATATTGCTAACGCTATATCTCCATCAGATGATTTGTTGGATGATAAAAATAAAGGTCCAATAATTAAATTAATCAATGCCACTATTACTAAAGCAGTTAAAGCCAGAGCTTCAGATATTCATCTAGAGCCATTTGAAAATAAATTGAGCATTAGATTTAGAGTTGATGGTGTATTAAGGGAAGTGCTTCAGTATCAGAAAAATATTACTCAAATGATTATATCTAGGATCAAAATCATGTCTAAATTAGACATATCTGAAAGAAGACTTCCTCAAGATGGCCGAATTTCAATTTCTGTTGGTAAGCGCGATATAGATTTAAGAGTTTCAACTCTTCCATCATCATTTGGAGAAAGAGTTGTATTAAGAATACTTGAAAAAGATAAAACACATATACATTTAGATCAATTAGGTTTTTCCGAAGAAATATTAGATAACTTTAGAAAAAATCTATCAAAAACAGAAGGTATTATTTTGGTAACTGGTCCTACTGGTTCCGGAAAAACAACCTCTTTATATTCAGGATTACGTGAAATATCTGATAGATCACAAAACATTTTAACCATTGAAGACCCTGTAGAATATGCACTAGAAGGTATAGGCCAAACTCAGGTGAACAATAAAACAGGTCTTACATTCGCTAAAGGCTTGAGAGCTATTTTAAGACAAGATCCTGATATTGTGATGGTTGGAGAGATAAGAGATAAAGAAACTGCTGAAATAGCAATTCAAGCTAGTTTAACTGGTCATCTTGTTTTATCCACAGTTCACACAAATAGTGCTGTAAATGCCATAACAAGACTACGTGATATGGGTATCGAACCATACTTGCTTTCATCTAGTTTAATTTATGTATTATCTCAAAGACTGGTTAGAAGACTTTGTCCTCATTGCAAAATTGAAGATGATGAATCAAAAAATAGTTTATTAGAAAAATATCAACTAAATGGAAAAATATATAAAGCTGTAGGTTGTGAAGAATGTGACCATACTGGTTATAAAGGCAGATTAAGCATAGGAGAATTTATCAATATCAATGATAAGGTAAGTGAACTAATTCACAATTCAGCATCAGAAAATGAAATCACAGATTACGTTTACTCAGATAACAAGAAGATTTATGAGAATGGATTAATTGCTGTAGCAAATGGTCATACTTGTTTATCTGAATTAATGCGTGTTACGGAAGATTAATGGCAACATTTAAATATAGTGCGTTTGATTCTAGTGAAAAAAATACTTCAGGGTTTATAAATGCAACTGATCTAGAAGAAGCTAAACAGATACTACAAGATAGAGGCCTTACCCCACTAAAAATAAAATCAAGTTCACAAAAAAAATCAACGTTAAAGATCTCTACAAACAATTTGTCTATTTTTACAAAACAGATGTCTGCGCTTTTAAGTGCGGGAACACCCATTGAGAAATGTTTATTGCTACTTAGTAAACAATCATCAAATAATAAATTTTCTCAAATTCTTTTGAATATAAATGAAGATATTACTGAAGGTAATAGCTTAAGTTCAGCAATGAAAAAATATCCTTCTATATTTGACGAAATATATACATCTACAATCTATGCAGGTGAAACTTCAGCATCATTATCTGAAGTATTTTTTGATTTATCAGTGTATCTGGATAAAGAAGCTAAAATTAGATCACAAGTAGTAGGAGCATTAGTTTATCCTGCTATCTTATTCTTTGTATCTATCGCAGTTATTTATTCACTTTTAACTTTTGTTTTACCGCAAGTAGTAGAACAATTTGTTACATCTAATGTTGAATTGCCATTATTGACTAGATCGCTGTTAAATTTTTCAGATATATTTCCTTTTATTCTTCTGGTGGTTTTTTTAGTGATCTCAACTATTTATCTATTACAAGTAACTAACATTATGTCTAAAGACTATCAGCAGAGAATTGCAAAGCACTTTCTGTCACTACCACTTGTAGGACAAATTATTCTCTATGATCAGACTGCTAGATTCTGTTCATCTATGCGTCTAATGACAAAAGCAGGTTTGAATACAATTGATAGTCTTCAGATAGCTCAAAATACATTTAGAAATAAGTATCTAAGATATCAAGTATCAGGGGTAGTTAATAAAGTTGTTTCTGGGACATCTATAAGTAAGGCATTTTCTCAAGCCAAAGTATTTCCTGATGTATTTGAACAATTACTAAGTTCTGGCGATATGGGTAGTCAAGTTAGTGAAATGTTTGAAAAAACTAAAGAATTCTTAGATCAAGAAGTTGATACAAGGCGAAATATTTTATTAACATTGCTTCAACCAATTGTTATATTGACGATGGGTATCTTTGTAATGTTAATAGTTTTATCAATTATGTTGCCTTTATTGCAAATGAATAATTTAATATTCAATATATGAAAAAATTAGTAAAAAAAGGTTTTACCTTATTAGAGCTCTTAATCGTAATTGTTATTTTAGGTCTCTTAGTTTCTTTAGTTTCTGTAAATTTCTTGCCAACTCTAAGTAATGCTTATACAGAGGTAGCAAGACAAGACATATCAAGACTTCAACAAGCTCTAGTAATGTTTAAAATTAATGAAGGCAAGTATCCTGATTCTTCTCAAGGATTAGAAAGCCTTAAAACTAATCCAGGTAACCTTAGAAATCCTTCTAAATATCCTACAGGCGGTTATATTAATAAAATCCCAGTAGATCCTTGGGGTAATAACTATGTTTATAACTTTCCTGGTCAATATGGTGAATATGACATAGTTTCATTGGGTGCAGATGGGCAGCCTGGTGGTGAAGGTGAAAATGCAGATATTGGAAACTGGGCTCAATAAAGGTTTTACAATTCTAGAAGTTTTAATCGTATTAACGATAATAGCTATTTCTGGTACATCCTTTTATCTAATCTTAAATCAACCAAAAAACATTTATTCTTATGAGCAAGTAATAGGTGAATATGAAATTCTTAGTTTATATAGTGGTAATACATATGGTTTTACGAAATCTACTATAAATATTTTGAATGAAGATATTTGGGAACCAATAAAAAATGAAAACTTCAATGACATATATTCAGTTACCAATAAATCTAACGAAGAAATCATTATTACAAATAACGAAATTTTTTTAATAATTGCTCCTGGCTATGAGTCATCTATTAAGTCATTTACTCTTACAAATGGAGATAAATATGATATCTAAGCTTAAAAAGGGCTTTAGCTTATTAGAAGTTGTTATATCTCTACTCATAATATCAATCACTTTTGTTGCATATAGCCAATTAATTGAGCAAAACTTAAAATCTCAAGAATTGAAGAAATCTTTTATCAATGATTCAGATAACAGAATTAATATACTGACTATATATACGATTGATCCACAAATAGATAATTCAGAGATAGCCGAAATCTACGATATAAGAGATGTTTCTGAAGCAACAATTACTAAGTATCAAAAATTTGATGAAATTCGAATTGATTTTTCCATAGATAATCAAACTACTTACATCACAGTTCTTAAATGATGAATAAAGGTTTTACACTGCTTGAAGTGCTTATTGCATTACTTGTTGCTGCACTAATATCAATAATGTCATTTGACTTCTTATCAAACACTATCTTTCTAAAGGATAGAGTAGATACATCTATAGAAAGCGATTCTCAACATTCAAAAGCCATTCATACGTTAAGGCTTGATTTTATTCAAGCAGTACCATTTAAAATGAAAGATCAGAACCTTAATAATTTAAACGTTTCTTTAATTGGCTCAAACGATGAAAGAATACTTACTTTTGTATCATTGAATACTCAAGATTTATCTTCTACTAGATCAAATTTAAGAAGAATTATATACAGTTACAAAGACAATACATTAAGAAGAAAAACTACATTAGTTAATAATGAGAACATTATTCTTTCTGAGAGGGTATTGCTTAGTGATGTATCAAATCTGAATATTCTCTTTGGTGATGAACTAACAGATTTATTGGATTATTATCCAACATCTCTTACAACTGAGGGCATACATTTCCCTGAGTATGTATTCCTGACATATGAAATACAAAATCAAGAATACAAACAACTGTTAGGTTTTTTTAAATGAAGAGGGGTTTTGTCTTAATTTCTACACTCGCTCTGATAGTAATATTGAGTTTTTTAGTTCTAATATTAAGCAAAACGATTTATAGCGATACCTTAAAAACTACCGTTTACGCAGATTCTATAGAAAAACGTATAGAAATTATCAATTATGAGTCTTTTCTTGTAGACCTCTTAATTGATAACTCTATATTGAATAAAAACTTAACTTTAGCTGAACAAGAAATTAATTTTGCAATACAGAAAAAATTTCCTCAACTAACCGTTTCATTAACCGATTACTCAACTTGTTTTAACATCAATTCATTGGTTAAGCCATTTCAAAATATAAATGTAAAGAATGAAGTAAATGGACTGTTATTTACTAACTTACTTAAATTATCAGATGTCGATAGATCCATTCATAATGAACTAATAGACCGTCTTTATGATGCCCTTGATAATGACTCATTGCCAGAAACATATGGTGCTGAGGATCTATTTTATATCTCAAATGATGCATTATCACTAAGCCCTGACCAATTATTCATACATAAAAGTCAAATTAAAAATTTAGCATTATTAAACAAAAATAATTTAGAAAGGATTTACGGTGATATTTGCTCAATACCTACAACTGAACTTACATTTAACGTGAATAGTTTAAATCTTTCTAATGCTAAGGTCTTTCTAGCTTTATTCTCTGAGTTAACTCTAAATGACATAGAAAGAATATTGTTAAATAAACCAATTAATGGCTATACCACTTATAAAAATTTTGTAGATATCTCAGGAATAGATGAAAATAAAATTGATAAATCTCGTATAATTTTTAAACCAGACTTCATTATGATTAGTTATTTATTAGCAATAGAAGGTCAAATTTTTAACTTTGTTAGTTTATTATCCTTGCAGCGTAATAATTTTGTAGTTTATAGGACTTTAGCAAAATGAATTTATATATATTTAAAGATTCTAATTTAACTGATGGTATTTACTGCGCAGGAAATAAAGTTTCCAATAAATCAATATCAGAGATACCTTCTTCAGAACAAACCCTTTTTGTGCTACCTAATGAACTATTAGAGCATGTTTTTTTTGATCATGATTTAAAAAATAAAAAAAATATTCATGCAAAGATTATCAATGACTTATCATCTCTTAAATTGCAATCTATTGATCTTGAGGTGCTGGACACAAAAAATGGTAATCAAGATTATTTTGTAATAGAAGAGGGCACAAAAAAGTTACTAAAAACTAGTTTTTCTAGATTTAATCAAAAAATTAATATTACATCTGACTTACTTTTTTTTAAGGAAGCTTTTGATGGTGAAGTTGAATTTGAGGGTAATATTTATTTAAATCAAATTTCTGAACCTGTAAAACTTACAAAGAAAGCCTTTGATCTACTTGATCATGATCATGCAAATATAAAAAAAATAACTAATAAAGACTTAATAAATTTCAATTTAGATAAATTTAATTTTTATGAACTTAATACTTTCGATTTTCAGTCTTTATTTCAATTTTCAAAAATAAAAAGCTCATTAATTGCAACAGTAGCCTTTTTAATAATTGTTTATGGTGCTGGGTTAATAAATATTAATTCTAACTATGCACAAATTAAAGATATGAATAAGACTCTAACTTCTATCTATGGATCAATTTATCCAAATGAACCAATCACTAATATAGAAAAACAAATTGAAAATAAATTAATAGCTTTAAATAATGCAGATAAAACAACACTCAAAAGATCAATTGAAATTATCTCTATGGCTTCTCAATCAGCAGATATTATTGAAGCTAATTATTCAAATAAACTATTAACTATAAAATGTCTTTTTACGAATGATGCTGAAGAAAGCATATTTATCAATCAACAAAATAGATTAAATTATTCTATATCTATTAAAGATACGGAATCTAATCAACTTGGACAAATAACAACTATTGAATATGATTTATAAGCTTTCAGATAGAGAAAAAATCTTACTTAAATATGCAGGAATTTTATTGTTTCTCATTTCTTTTGTAGCCCTAACTAATTACGTTACTGCTAATCTTAGAGACTCCAAAGATGAATTATTTGAAAAACTAAATAATTTCAATCAAAGCAAACAGCTATTAGCACAAATAAAAGTGATAAAAAATAATGCAGATATTGTGTTATCTCGTGATGAATTCTTAGAGTTAATTATTAATCAAGGATTAAGTTATGAAACTGAAGGCAATAGCATCCTTATACCAGGTCTGAATGATACCGATGCATTAGGATTGCTAGATTTGATTGAAGATAATAATGTTCAATTAAATAATTATAATTTAGCTCTTGAACAAGATAATTTAGTACTAATGACTCTCGATATTGATGAGTAAAATCTTTTTTTCAATACTTTTATTTTTTGCAATTATAGTTTCAGCTATATTTTTTACACCTATAAATTTTATTGTTGGATTAGTCCTTAATAATAATAAAGAACTTAATATTCAATATTCGTATCTTGATGGGAATGTTTTTTCAGGTTCAGTCTTAGATCTTTATTTTAATGAGCAAGCTCTAGGTGATTATTCATACACAACTAAGCTTAGTACAAATGATATACATGTTAATTTTTTATCTACTGATGAACAGGATATATCAGGCAATATAGTAAAATCTTTTGATTCTTTAGATCCATCCATATTTACCATTAAAGATTTCAGAGCTGAAGAAAATATATCTTTAGATTTAATTAAAGGTATAAATTTAAAACTTTACATAGAAGAATTGAGGATTGAGAATTTTCAGTGCAAAGCTATTACAGGTTCAATATTTATAAATGCTAATTCCATTAGAGATGAGTTAAATGGAGATCTTGCTTGCAGGGAAGGAAATAAGATCTCAACGAATTTAAAGAATAATAAAAACAAAAGTTTAGGATCTATTCAATATCATAACTCTAGTGTAAAAGTTTCAATCTCCACAAAAGCGTTACCTGATCGAAGATTGCAATTACTAACCGATGAAGTGTCTTTTACAATTGACCTTTAACAACTTTTTTAACCAAGCCATCAGAAATACTCCAAAAGCTATTTTCTATCTTTGTAGACTGCAATTCATTAATTATTAATTGATATAAATTCAATGCTTCAGGAATTATATCTATTCTATCTTTTGGAATTTTATATTCTGTAATTAGTGTTTCTTCTGAAACCAAGTGATAACTTTTAACATATTGTTTAAATTGAGCTGTATCTATAACGCTATCTAATGAATTTACATGCATAAGAGCTCTTAAATTTCCTCCTAAACCATAAAGATAAGAGATGTTAGAAAATTGCCTTAACCACAAACTAAACTCATTTAAAGCATCCTTTTTAATGTCTGATGACATATTTAACAATCTCACAGCTCCTAATTGGAATGATTTTGCATGAATTTTATTATCACTGTTGATACATATTTCAACACTTCCACCTCCGATATCAATTACTGCTGAATTATTAATATCCTTATTCAATTCTGCCAGTAATGATGCTTCAGTATCCCCTGATATTATCTGTACATTAATATTCTTTGCTTCCAGGAGTGAAAGTAATTCCCCTGAGTTTTTACAATCTCTTAATGCCGAAGTAGCAATGAAATAATATTCAGCAATCTCTTTTTCTTTAAAGACTTTTAGATATGATTCAAGTAATGCTATTACTTCTTCAATTGTATTCTTATTTAAATATCCTTGTGTAAATACATCTCTTCCAAGTCTTAGTGGGTGCCTGTAGTATTCCACCAAATTAAATTTAGAATCAAAAATTTTATATTTAATAGCGTTAGAACCAATATCTACGATAGCAATATTCATTTTTAATCAGAGAATGGAGCAAGTATTTTGTATTGTTCATAGGTAAGATTGTCAAAAAGAACACCTTCTATGTAACATGAATAAGCACCTAAATCTTCACCCCATTTTGGTGGTTCAAGTGTTTTTTTATCCTTATATTCTAAGGTATTAAGAATGTATCTCAGCGCACTTAATCTGGCAATCATCTTATTGTTTGCATTTATTAGCACCCAAGGAGATGTGTTTCTTGCTGTCACATCAAACATTTGATTTTTATATAATGTAAAAATATCCCATTTACTAACCATTAATTTATCGGACGCTGACAGCTTCCAGTATTTCAATTTACTATTCTTCCTTGCTGATAAGCGTCTTTTTTGCTGGTCTTTATCTATAGAAAAATAAAACTTAACTACTTCAAGTCCGTTATTTATTAACTTATCTTCCCACTTGTTAACGTTAGTCATGAATTCTTCATATTGTTTTTTAGAACAGTATCCTAATGTTGGTTCAGTAAGTGCTCTCGTATACCATGACCTATCAAATAAAACCAACTTACCTTCTTCAGGTAAATGATTCTCCCATCTTTTAAACCAGTTATTTTTTTCTTCTGGTGTAGGTATGCCCAAATGTACATATCTAAAATTAGAAGGTCTTAGGTGCTCTGAAAAAAAGTTAATTGTAGAGGATTTCCCTGCTGTATCTCTACCTTCAAAACATAATGCAATTCTTCTTTTATTTTTTATTACATCCTCTTGTAACTTTAAAAGCTCAACTTGCAGTTTGTATTTTTCTTTCTTATAGATGATAGGACCTAACGACTTGTACTGCTCAAATTTGTATTCTATAACGCTCATGTAAATTCTTAGAAAAGAGGGTATAGTATA
>TARA_Y200000002_G_scaffold338152_1_pt1 | contig 16905 bp, 13 predicted proteins | sample TARA_Y200000002 | Tara Oceans TARA_Y200000002 (sample SAMEA2619388) | marine metagenome | biome: marine biome (ENVO:00000447); feature: surface water layer (ENVO:00002042); material: "saline water (ENVO:00002010), including plankton (ENVO:xxxxxxxx)" | depth 5 m | reverse complement strand
GTGGGCACTTTTAAAGAATGGTGGATCAAGTGAATTAGCTGTTATTGAAACAATCAAAATATTAGAAGATTCACCATTGTTTAACGCTGGTAAAGGAAGTGTTTTTAATAGTAATGGGAAAGTTGAAAATGATGCGTCTATTATGAGGGGAAGTGATTTAGGTGCTGGGGCTTCATCTGGAACATCAAATGTTAAAAACCCAATTACGCTAGCGTCCGATGTTATGAATCATTCAGAACATGTATTTCTTTCTGGAAAGGGGGCGGAAAACTTTGCAAAAGAAAGAAATCTTGATATTGTAGATAATAAATATTTTCATACTGATTTTAGATATAATCAGTTACTTAATAAAAAAGACGAAAACAAGTATGGAACTGTTGGTTGTGTAGCAATCGATATCAATGGGAATATTGTAGCTGGAACATCAACTGGAGGAATGACTAATAAAAAATGGGGTAGAATTGGGGATTCACCGATTATTGGTGCTGGAACCTATGCAAATAATAATACTTGTGGCATATCTTCAACTGGATCTGGGGAATATTTTATAAGAACAGTTGCAGCATTCCAAGTATCATCAATTATGGAAAATAAAAATATGGAATTGAGAAAAGCTATGCATGAAGTTATTCACAAAAAGATTGGAGAAATTGGAGGGGACGGCGGAATGATTGGAATAGATAAAAACTCAAATGTTGTAATGGATTTCAATACACCCGGGATGTATAGGGCATTTGTAAATAAAGACGGAGAAAAAGAAATTTTGCTTTATGAAAACTAATCTTATTCTATTTCTGAGATTTTAAGTGTGTTAACCATACCCGTTTCTTTAACAGGCATAGAAGCTAAATTAATTACCATATCTCCTTTTTTAGCAAATCCTTTTTTGTTGACTAATAAATTTATTTCCTTAATAGTTTTATCTGTTGAAACAGATCTATCATAATAAAAAGCTTTTACACCCCAGAGTAAATTTAATCTACATAATATTCTTTTATTAGAAGTAAATACAATTATATTTGAGTGAGGTCTCCAAGAAGAAACCTGAAATGCTGTATACCCGCTTTGAGTCAATGTAGTAATCGCAGCAATTTTTGTTTCATTGGCAATCTGAGCTGCATGATAGCATATAAATTTCGTTGTGTATCTTTTTGTTTTGATTTTTGGAGGAGATTCAGGTACAGTAATCATATCTGAATATTCAACACTAGAAATAATTTTGGAAATTTGTGAAACTACCTCAACAGGGAATTTACCTACCGATGTCTCGGCTGAAAGCATTACAGCATCTGCCCCATCCATTATCGAATTTGCCACATCATTTACCTCAGCTCTGCTTGGTTTTAGACTATCTATCATACTCTCCATCATCTGAGTTGCAATAATTACAGGAATTCTGTGCTTCTTTGACAAGTAAACAACCCTTTTTTGAATTAAAGGGACTTCTTCAGATGGAATTTCAATTCCTAAATCACCTCTTGCAACCATTATACCGTCAGAATTTTGAATTATTGCTTCAATATTTTTTATTGCTTCAGGTTTTTCAATCTTTGCAATTATTGGTATTTTTTCAGACGATTCTTTTTCAATAATTTTTCTAAGGTTAATCATATCCTTAGCATCTCTTACAAATGATAAAGCAATCCAATCAAGTTCCTTAGAAATAGCATATGATAAATCTTCTTTATCTTTTTTAGTAAGTGAAGGTGTAGATATTTTTGTGTTAGGTAGATTAACGCCTTTTTTTGATGAAAGAGCTCCACCTTGAATATTGATTAATTTTACCTCACTTTTTTTATCTGACGAAACTACCTCAAAAATCAGTTTTCCATCATCAATTAAAACCTTATCTCCCTTCTTAACATCCTTTGCAAAATCCTTGTAACTTAATGAAGCCTGATATTTGTTTCCTACAACATTTTTTGAACAATTGAGAGTAAAGAAATCTCCCTTTTTAAAAACAACTCCATCTTCTATTTTTCCAACTCTAATCTTTGGACCCTGAAGATCTCCAAGAATAGCAACATTTGATCCTAATTCTTGATTTAAATTTCTAATCAATTCAATATTTTTATCCACTTCTTCATATGTGGCGTGGGAAAAATTAATTCTAAAAACATTGACACCAGCCTTTATTAATTTAGACAGTATAGTTTTATTATTACATCCTGGCCCTAGAGTTGCAACTATTTTTGTTTTTTTAAATTTTATTTTACTCATGATAAAATTAAATTTTCTTTATTTTCTAATTTTTTATCAGATATAAAAGATGTTATTACTTCTTTAATTTCTGAAATTTTTCTTAATACTTTTTCAACATATATCTTATTTTTTACATTTTCTATGACAAGAAAATAATCAACTCCTTTTGGTTGATTTATAAGATTAGTTTCATTTTGAACAAAACTTTCTTGATTAAATAAACTTAAAGATTCATTTGTTGTTTTATCTATTACTAACGATTTGTTTGAAAAAAATACCCAATGTAGAAACATACCCTCATCTAAATAATCATAGATAGAATAACTAGCCTCATTATGGTTTAAATTAATATCATTATATTTTCTTTTCAGACTTATATTTAATTTTTTATTCAAAAAAAATGCTAATCTATACTCATCCAAATTAGAATGAATTGCAACTGTATAATAATTATCAGAAAATTGATTTAAGTTTAATTTATGGTTGTTCAAAGTCAAAAGTTTCAATATAAAGATAAGCTTATTCTAGGAATTCTGATTTTGATATTTTAAAATATCCTCTTGAAACATAAAAAAAGCTCGTTTTGAAGCCTTCTCTTCGGCTTTTTTCTTTGATGTATCACGAGCTTTCGCTATGATTTTATCGTCAATAGATAGCTTAACAGAAAAATGTTTTATGGGGTCATTTCCGCTATCTTCAAAGGTCTGATAATTATATATTTTCTTGTTTTTTTGACACCACTCTATCAAAAGGCTTTTATAACTAATCACCTTATTTTTCAATTTTTCTAGATCAACATGTGGTTCAATTACATTTTGAAAAATAAATTTTTTACAGTGAGGGTATCCTCTGTCAAGAAATATTGCTCCAACTAATGCTTCAAATAAATTTCCATGAATATTATCCCCATAATTTTCTTCAGAAATATTTGAATCAACAAATTGCAAAAGGTTTAATTCTAAACCTAACTCATTCAAATGATTCCTGCTTACAATTTTAGATCTCATTTGTGTTAAATATCCCTCTGAACCAGTCGGGATATTTTTAAACAAATAAGATGAAATTATTGAGCTTAAAATTGAATCACCTAAAAACTCTAATCTTTCGTAGTTAACTGCGACTCCATTTAAATCCTTTTTGTTTAGAGATCTATGAGTAAAGGCTCGCTCATAATACTTTAGTGATTTTGGCCTAAATTGTAATAATTTTTTTATAGAGAAGTAAAAAGGGTCTTTTTTTAATTTAAATAGTTCACTAAAATTAAAACCCATATTAATCCCACTTTTTAAATAATACACAAGCATTATGTCCTCCAAAACCAAACGTATTACTCATACCAATTTTTGAATTTCTTTTTTGAGCCTTATTCAGAGTTAAGTTTAATTTTGGATTGATATTTTCATCTATGTTTTGATGATTAATAGTTGGTGGTACAATACCATTATTAAGAGATAAAATAACAGAAATAGCTTCAACAGCACCAGCGGCACCTAATAGATGACCTGTCATAGATTTTGTAGAATTTATATTAATATTTTCAGCATGCTTTCCGAAGACATCATTAATAGCTTTTAGCTCTGCAACATCGCCCAAGGGAGTAGATGTTCCATGAGTATTAATTAAATCAACATCTTCGATACTAACTTTTGAATCTCTTAAACAATTATTAATAACAGCTTTTACCCCAATTCCTTCAGGGTGAGGTGCGGTGATATGATGAGCATCTGAAGATAATCCACCACCAAGAAATTCAGCATAAATTTTTGCCCCTCTTGCTTTTGCATGCTCATATTCTTCCAAAATCAGTGTTCCAGCTCCTTCTCCTAATACAAACCCATCTCTAGTTGAATCAAATGGTCTAGATGCTGAAGCAGGGGACTCATTTCTAGTAGAAAGTGCATGCATTGCATTAAAACCAGCCATGCCTGCAACATTTACTCCAGCTTCACTTCCTCCTGTAACAATCACATCGCAGTATCCTAATCTAATATAATTTAGTGCATCAACCATGGCGTTAGCAGATGAAGCACATGCAGATACAGTTGTATAATTTGGCCCCATAAATCCATAATTAATCGATATATAACCAGGAATAATATCAGCAATCATTTTTGGAATAAAAAAGGGATTAAATCTAGGTGTTCCATCTCCTTTAGCGTGATCTAGCATTTGATTTTGAAAGGTTTCAATGCCCCCAATTCCGGAGCCCCATATCACCCCAACTCTTAACTTATCAACCTTGTCCAAATCAAGACCAGAGTGCCTAATAGCCTCCTCAGTAGAAACCATCCCGTATTGAGTGAATCTGTCCATCTTTCTTTGTTGCTTCCTGTCTAAATGCAAGGAAACATCAAAATTTTTTAATTCACAGGCAAACTTAGTTTTAAACTTTTCTGTATCAAAATAAGTTATTGGGGCAGCTCCACTCTTACCTTCAATAAGGCCAGTCCAAAAATCATTAAGATTGTTCCCAATTGGTGTAAGAGCTCCAAGACCAGTAACAACTACTCGCTTTAAAGCCATAAGAAAAAATTTATGAATTCTCTATGTAAGAAATTGCTTGACCAACAGTTGCAATATTTTCAGCTTGGTCATCTGGGATTTGAATATCAAATTCTTTCTCAAATTCCATAATTAACTCTACTGTATCAAGCGAATCTGCTCCTAAGTCATTAGTAAAACTTGCTTCATTAACAACTTCACTTTCATCTACACCTAATTTATCTACGATAATAGCTTTTACTTTTGATTCGATATCTGACATAACTTTAATTTTTTATTTATATTTAGTTAGAGAGCAAAAATAAAAAACTTTATTTTAATTTAACCCATTCAAAAAAAAATTTGTGAACATATATTCTCCGAAAAAAGTTAAAATCTTAATTCTTGCATCCGGAAATGGTTCAAACGCGGAAAATATCATTAAATACTTTAGAAAAAAGAACCTAGAAATTGATTGGGTTATAATCACTAATAACCAAAATGCAAGGGTTTTAATGAGATCTAAAGAACTAAAAGTTCCTTATTTGATATTTAATAAACAACAATTTAACGATGGCAGTGTTCTTTCTGTATTTGAAGAAATAAAACCTTCTTTGATTATTTTAGCTGGGTTTTTATTAAAAATTTCTGAGAATATTTTAGAAAAATTTTCAAATAAAATTATTAATATTCATCCTTCATTACTGCCAAAATTTGGAGGCAAAGGTATGTATGGGATGAATGTTCATAACAAGGTTATAGAAAATTTTGAAAAGGAAAGTGGAATTACAATTCATTTTGTAAATAAGAATTATGATGAGGGTAAAATTATTTTTCAAAAAAAAATTGCCATTGAATATCCTTGCAGCTCAGAATATCTTGCAAAAAAAATTCATAAACTAGAAATGCATTTTTTTCCGCTGATAATCGAAAAATTAATTAAATCTTTTGATTATGAGTAAGAAAAAATTATACGTTGTTTGGAAAGGTCATAATCCGGGAATTTATTTATCATGGAATGAATGTAAAAATGAAATTAATAATTTTAAAGGTGCTTTATACAAAAGCTTTAAAGAATTGGACGAGGCTAAAGTTGCATTTTCATTAGGTTATGATGAATATAAAAGCTCATCAAAAATTTTAAATATAGTTAAGGGGCCTGATTTAAACTCAATTTGTGTAGATGCTGCCTCGAGTGGTAACCCAGGAATAATGGAATATCAGGGTGTTAACACAAAGACGAAGAAAGTTTTATTTAAAATGGGACCATTCAATAATGCAACCAATAATGTTGGCGAATTTTTAGCTCTTGTTCATGGAATCGCTATGTTGGAAAAAAGCTCAAAGTTGAAAATTATTTATTCAGATTCAATTACCGCAATTAGTTGGGTTAGAAAAAAAAGATGTCAAACTAAATTAAGTAGAAATAAACAAAATGAAGATGTATTTATTTTAATTGAGAGAGCAATTTTATGGCTTAAACAAAATAAATATTCTGTTTTAGTTAAAAAATGGGAAACAAAATTATGGGGGGAAATCCCTGCTGATTTTGGAAGAAAATAAAAATATTATATGGGTAAAATTATAGTTGTTGGAACTTTGGCTTTTGATACAATTGAAACGCCATTTGGAAAAGTTAACAGAGTTTTAGGGGGGTCAGCTCCTTTTGCTAGTCTTGCTGCAAAAACAAAAGATGTTGAGTGTGCTATTATTTCTATAGTTGGAAATGATTTTCCTCAAAGTTATCTAGATCTATTTATTTCGAAAGAAATTGATATTTCAGAAGTTCAGATAGAAAAGAGCGGAAAAAGCTTTTTTTGGTCTGGAAAATATCATGAAAACATGAATAAAAGAGACACGTTAGAAACTCAAGTAAATGTACTATCTGATTTTAATCCAAAATTACCTTTGAAATTTTTAGATACTGATGTTTTAGTTTTAGGAAATTTAGACCCTAAGGTACAACTAAGTGTTCTAAATCAATTTGATGATTCTCCTGATTTTATTATGCTTGATACAATGAATTTTTGGATGGATAATACTTTGGATGATTTAATCAGTGTAATATCAAAGGTTGATTTAATATGTATAAATGATGAGGAAGTAATTCAGCTTTCTGGCTGTAATGATTTTGGCAAAGGCGTAAAGAAAATATTAAAGATGGGGCCTAAATATCTTATTATGAAAAGAGGCGAGTTTGGTGCAACTGTATTTTCAAATCAATTAGAGTACACCTGTAAAACATATAAAGTAAATAATGTTGTAGATCCAACAGGTGCCGGGGATTCATTTGCTGGGGGATTTGCTGGGTATTTGGCAGAATCAAAAGATTATAGTTTTGAATCAATTTCAAATGCATTGATTTACGCCAACGCTATTGCTTCTTTTAGTGTAGAAAAATTCGGTGTTGAAAATATGCTTAATATAAAAAAAGCCGAAATAAATGATAGAATAAATTATATTAAAAAACACAACAACTAAATGTTCATTTTTAAATATATATTTTGTTTTTTTGTAAGCTATATTAAATAGACAATGAGTGATGCTGTAAAACACGAATGTGGAATAGGCCACATCAGACTATTAAAGCCACTAGAATTTTATAAAGAAAAATATGGTAGTGCATTTTATGGGATAAATAAAATGTATTTACTAATGGAAAAACAGCACAATAGAGGTCAAGATGGTGCAGGATTTGCTAGTATAAAACTTGATATTGACCCAGGTAAAAGATTCATCAGCAGAATTAGATCCACAGAGAAACAGCCAATCCAGGACGTTTTTAATAAAATAAATGAAAGAATTAATAAAGAGCTTAAGTCCAAGCCCAATATCATCAATGATATTAAAAAATTGAAAGAAGCAGTTCCTTACCTAGCTGAATCATTACTTGGACATGTGAGATACGGAACCTTTGGGGGTAATAGTGTTGAAAATGTTCATCCATTTCTCAGACAAAATAATTGGAAACATAGAAATTTAATTCTAGCCGGTAATTTTAATATGACCAACTCAAAGGAGCTTTTTAATAGTTTAATCGAATTAGGGCAACATCCAAAAGAATATACAGATACAGTAATTATAATGGAAAAAATTGGCCACTTTCTAGACGATGCTGTAAGAAAAATGTATAAAGAATTAAAAAAAGAAGGTTTTACAAAACAAGAATGTTCTTCAATAATTTCTGATAAATTAGATTTATTTAAAATTCTTAAAAAAGCATCAAAAAAATGGGATGGCGGATATGTAATTGGAGGTTTATTAGGCCACGGAGATTCATTTGTTATGAGGGACCCCAACGGTATAAGGCCAGCCTTTTATTTCAAGAATGATGAAATAGTAGTAGTTGCATCTGAGAGACCTGCAATTCAAACTGCTTTTAATCTTAACTTAAATGAGATAAGAGAACTAGCTCCTGGTAGCGCTATTGTGATCAAAAGCAATGGCAGTGTTAAAATCAAACCCATATTTAAACAAAAAGAAAATAAAGCATGTTCATTTGAAAGAATATACTTCTCTAGAGGAAATGATTCAGATATCTATCAAGAAAGAAAAAACTTGGGAAAATATATTATGCCGAATATTCTTGAAGAAATAAATTTTAATATTAAGAATACTGTTTTTTCATACATCCCAAATACTGCTGAAACGTCTTTTTATGGGATGATTGAAAGTGTTGAAGATTTTTTAAATTCTAAGAAAACAAATGAAATAATTGGTAAAAAAAATCTGTCAGAAAATAAAATAACGAATATACTTTCTGTGAGGCCAAGAATTGAAAAAATCGCTGTAAAAGATGTCAAATTACGAACTTTTATCACTGAAGATGAAAGCAGGGATGATTTAGTAGAACATGTATACGATATAACTTACGGAGTTATAAAAGATGAAGATACTATCGTTATAATTGATGATAGTATTGTTAGGGGGACTACTTTAAAGAAAAGTATTTTAAAAATGCTTGACAGACTTAATCCAAAGAAAATCATCATTGTTTCTTCAGCCCCTCAAATAAGATATCCTGATTGTTATGGCATTGATATGGCAAATTTAGAAAGCCTAATAGCATTTAATGCTTCTTTAAGTTTATTAAAAGATCATGCAATGGATTCATTGATAAAAGTAGTTTACGAAAAATGTAAAAAAGAACTTGAACTTGATGATGATAAAATGATAAACCACGTAAAAGAGATTTATGATCAATTTTCAGCAGAACAAATCTCAGATAAAATTACAGAATTACTTAGCTCTCATCTGGAAAATAGAGATGTAAAAATAATTTTCCAATCTATAGAAAACCTACACAAAGCTTGCCCAAACTCTACTGGTGATTGGTATTTCACTGGAAATTATCCAACACCAGGTGGCAATAGAGTTGTTAACACAGCTTTTGTGAATTTTTATGAAGGAAATAATAAAAGAGCTTATTAAATTGCTTGATTAAATTTTTCAGAGACAACTCCCCAGTTAATAACATTAAAAAAAGCATTAATATAATCAGGTCTTCTATTTTGATAATTTAAATAGTAAGCATGCTCCCAAACATCTAATCCAAGAATAGGATTACCTCCACAACCTATTGAAGGCATTAAGGGATTATCTTGATTAGCAGAAGAACAAAGCTCTAACTTACCATCTTTCACACAAAGCCATGCCCAACCAGATCCAAAACGTGTTGCAGCCGTCTTTGAAAAACTATCTTTGAAATTATCAAAATTTACAAATGCTTCATCGATTGCTAATTTTAATCCATCAGACATAACGTTTTTACTATTTGGATTCATTACCTCCCAAAATAATTTGTGATTATAGTAACCTCCAGCATTATTTCTTAATGCCATATTTGCCATATCAAGACCGGATAAAATATCTGTTATATTCATTGGTTCATTTTCTGAACCTTCAATAGCAGCATTAAGCTTGTTTGTGTAACCTTGATGATGTTTAGAATGATGTATCTCCATAGTCCTTGCATCAATATGAGGCTCTAATGCATCATAAGAATAATCTAATTTTGGTAAAGTGAAACTCATTTTTATATATTTTATTAATCAAATTTACAATAAAGTATTTCAATAATCAACTACTATTATTAACTTGTAGCTTATGCCAAATAATCTAAATATTTTTAAAATTTATAATGCGTCGGCTGGTACAGGAAAAACCTTCAATTTAGTAAAAGATTATCTGGTTATTTTATTAAGCAGTAAGAATATTCATGTTTATAAAAATATTCTTGCTATTACATTTACAAATAAAGCAGTAACTGAGATGAAAGGGAGAGTTGTCGAATATTTGATAAACTACTCAAATAGCATTATAAATGATTCTGCAATGATTGAAAAAATAAAAAAGGAAACTGGATTAAAAAATGAGGAAATATTTTTTAAATCATCAAAATTATTAAAGAACCTCTTAAAAAACTATGCATCTTTTGAAATTTCAACTATTGATAAACTTACCCAAAAAATTATTAGGGGGTTCACATATGAGTTAGGTATTGATAGCAAATATGAAATTGAAATTGATCAAAATGAAATACTTAGCAAAGCTGTTGATAATCTCATTTCAAAAATTGAAATTGATAATATTTACTCTAAGGAAATTTTTGACTTCTCATTTGAAAAAACCGAAAATGATAAAAGCTGGGACATCACAAAAGATTTACAAAAAATAGCTAAGCTACTTTTAGATGAAAATAATTATAATCAGTTAGAATTAATAAAAGATCTCGATAGTGAAGATTTTAAAAAATGTAAAAAAACTCTAAAAACATCTATTAAAAAGTTAAAAGAGGCCACAATAAAACTTGCAAATGACTCATTAATTTTAATTAAAGAAAATAATCTTCAAGAAGAAAGTTTTTTGAGAAAAACACTTCCAAATCATTTTAAAAAAATTATTTCTCAGAAGTTTGATGGATTGTATAGCAATAAGCTAGAGGAAAATTTAAAAAACGGAAAGCTTCATTCTTCAAAAGTGTCTGAAAATGAGATAATAACGATTAGTAAAATCAGGGAGGAACTTTTATTTCATTACATGTCTTGCAGGCAAAATATTTATAAAATTAAACTTTATAATAATATTTTAAGTAATCTGTCTCCACTTTCAATTTTGAGTTTAATAAAAAAAGAGCTTGAGGAAATGAAAAATGATGATAACTTCATTATGATATCTGAATTTAATAAAATAGTCAATGATGAAATTAAAAATCAACCCGCGCTACTTATTTATGAAAAGATTGGTGTAAAGTTTAACCACTTTTTCATTGATGAGTTCCAAGATACTTCAAAAATGCAATGGGACAATCTAAAGCCACTTATAGAAAATTCTTTATCAAGCCAAAATTCATCAATAACAATAGCTGGAGATCCGAAACAGGCAATTTATAGTTGGAGAGGTGGAGATGTTAATGAATTTATAAGCCTTGTAAAAAATAATAAATCACCATTTTTTTGTGATAAGTTAAAAGTTGAACTTAATAAAAATTACAGGAGTTTTAAAGAGATTGTTGATTTTAACAACAATATATTTCAACATGTTAAAGAAATATATAACAAAAACTCTCAGCTAATTGATATATATAATTTCCCCTTTCAAAATAATTATTCGGATATAAATGGAAGTGTAAATATCGAATTTCATGAATCTAATCATGATTTAGAAATAAAAGAATTTTATAAAACCAAAACCTTAGAACACATTAATAACGCCGTTAAAAGAAATTATTCTCTTAAAGATATTTGTGTGATTGTAAGAAAGAAAAAAGAGGGAATTGAAATTGGAGACTATTTGTCTGAAAATAATATCCCAATCATTTCATCTGAAGTTTTAAATTTATCCGCTAGCCCCTCAGTTAACTTAATAATTAATCTTATAGATTATTCAATCAGCGAATCAAACTCTTCAAAATTACGACTTTGTAAGTCTTTGTCGAAATTAAACTTGATCAATAAACAAAAAGAGGACTTTTTGATTGAAATATCAAGAATGGATTTTAATGAAATTAAGAGTCAAATTACTATTAAAGATTTTTCGTTAGAGCTGGAAGAGTTAAGAATCAAATCAATATATGAAGCAATTGAATATATAATTGATTCATTTAAGTTGGCTGAAAATGGTAACTCATATATTCAATTTCTTTTAGATTTTGTAAATGATTACTCCAATAAATATCAAACAAGTTTTATTGAGTTTTTAGATTTTTATAATGAAAAAAAGGATAAACTAAACATTATTAGTCCAAAAGAAATCAACGCAGTAGAGATTATAACTATACATAAATCTAAAGGTCTTGAGTTTCCGATTGTGATTTATCCATTTGCTAACATTAACATTCACAAAGATTTAGATCCTAAAGCCTGGATTAATTTGAATGATGATATCAATTTAAAAATTAAAAACCCATTAATTAACATAAATAAAGATTTAGAGAATATTGATAAAAAATTATTTGACGAGTACAGGAAGAAATTAGAAATTGATAATATCAATTTATTATATGTTGTATTAACAAGAGCAAAAAATGAACTTTATATTATTTCTGAAAAGGATATCGATAAAAATGGAATCGAAAAAGTAAACTTTTTTTCAGGAATATTTATTAGTTTTTTGAAAAAGATTGGGATTTGGAATATTAACAAAAATATATACGAATTTGGAGATAAAATCAACTTTGTCAATCAAAATGATAATTCTAAAAACATCACTCAGCAGCGATTTGTTTTTAACTCAAGAAATAAAAGAAATATCATGATAAATAAAAGAAATGCAAAAGCATGGGTTGAAAATTATAATGATACAAAAGAAAAAGGAAATACCTTTCATCTTATTATGTCTGAAATTTATTCACCTAAAGATATTAATCTAGTTTTAAATAAATTTTATGAATTAGGGGAAATAACAATTAAAGAAAAAAAATCTTTAAAAAATACTATTTCTTCTACAGTGTTTCATAAAGAATTAGAGCAATTATTTTCTGCTGAGTTAAAGAGTTATAATGAAAGAGAAATAATTAGAAATAATGGAGAGAGTATTATTCCCGATAGATTGGTTTTTTTAAATGATTCCAATGTGGCATTAATTGATTACAAAACGGGGATCAAAAAAAATTCACATTTAAGTCAATTAAATAATTATGAAAGAACCCTTAGTGAAATGGGATTAAAAACAACACAAAAAATACTTGTTTATATCAATAAAAAGGTTCAGGTGAAAATTTGTAAATAATACAGATATATTAATGTCAGTGATTAATTGTAACTATAATTAATAAATATTGTAGCTTATCAAAAAAATTAATAATATGAAAATTAAATTACTGCCAATATTTTTGGTCCTTTTAAGTATCTCCAATTTTAATGCACAAGACAGTGATTATAAATGGCAATTTAGCTTTGGTACTAATGCTGTAGATGTAGAAGCTGATACTAGTACTCCCATAGCAGATTATTTTAACATAAACGATAATTGGAATACAGCGAAGTCCCCGATTTCTATGTTTTCTATATCAAGATTCGTTGGAAATAATTTGTCAGTTGGAGTTGGGGCATCATTTAATAGTATAAGTAAATATGCAACTGGTCTAGAACAGGCTGATATTACAAATGACTATTTTACATTAGATGCAATGTTAAAATATGATTTATCAGATGCACTTCCAATCAGGGTACTAGGTATAGACTTTGAGCCATTTGTTGGTGTAGGTCCAGGATGGACTTGGTTTGATGATCAAGATGGATTAACTGGAAATTTTTCAATTGGAGTAAATCACTGGCTTTCCGAATCTTTTGGAATTATGCTAATGTCTGAGTATAAACACAACCTAGATAACATTGAAGAAGGCGTAATGCTAGATGAAGGGGGTACCATGAGATGGTCATTAATGTTTATGATAAAACTTGGTAAAGAAGACTAATTTTTAAACCAAGAAGTCAATTTAGGGTGATTTTTATTTTAAAATCATTAAATTTATGGTTAATTCCGTATTTTTGCGGAAAATATTTAAATAGTAAACATATAATTATGAAAAAAATTTACTCTTTGTTCTTAACTACAATGTTAGTTTTTGGACTTACCAATTTAAATGCACAGGATAAAAATAACCCTTGGCAATTTAGTTTTGGTGCAAATGCAATTGACGTTGAAGCTGATACAAATACTCAATTTGCTGACTTTTTTGATGTAGATGAAAATTGGAATACTGCAAAATCTCCTCTTTCAATGTTCACAATATCTAAATATATTGGTGATAATCTTTCATTCGGAGTTGGTGCTTCATTTAACAGTATAAGTAAGTACGCAACCGGTCTTGAACTAGCTAATCCTACTAACGATTATTTCAATGTTGATGCAATGTTAAAATATGATTTGTCAGATGCGCTTCCTATCAGGTTACTTGGTATGGACTTTGAGCCCTTTGTTGGTGTCGGTCCAGGTTGGACTTGGTTTGACGATCAGGATGGTTTAACCGGAAATCTCTCAATCGGTGTAAACCACTGGTTTAATGATGTTTTTGGTTTTACCCTAATGTCTGAATTAAGACATAACATGGATGATTTACAGAGATCGGCTACACCTGTTCTTGATGAAGGTGGAACAATGAGATGGTCTGCAATGCTTTCCGTTAAATTTGGCGGAACTGATACTGATGGTGATGGAATTTATGATGATCATGATTTATGTCCTGAAGTTCCAGGCTTAGAAGAGTTTGACGGATGTCCTGACACTGATAGTGATGGAATTCAAGATAGTGAAGACGATTGCCCTATGGTAGCTGGACTTGCTATGTACAATGGATGCCCTGACACTGACGGTGACGGAATTGCTGATAACAAAGATAGATGCCCTAAAGTAGCTGGTTTAGCTAACATGGGAGGATGTCCAGACTCCGATGGTGATGGTATCACAGATGGTAAAGATGCTTGCCCTACTGTTTCTGGTCCTAGAGGTAACAGAGGTTGTCCATGGCCAGACACTGATGGTGATAGTGTTGTTGATAAAGATGATAATTGTCCTGAAGTACCTGGTACTGTAGCAAATAACGGTTGCCCTGAAGGACCATCTGAAGCTGATATGGCTAAAATTACAGAACTTTCAAGAGGTATACAATTTGCTTTTGGATCATCTGTTTTCACTGATGGAACTCCACCAGTAATGGATGCTATCGTTTCAATAATTTTAAAATATCCAGATGCTAATTTCAGCGTACAAGGACATACAGATAGTGTTGGTACAAAAGGATTTAATCAAGGTCTTTCTGAAAAAAGAGCTAGTGCAGTTGTAGATTATTTATCTTCAAATAATGTTTCTACTGCTAGATTATCTATGTTAGGATTTGGAGAAAATAATCCAATCGATACAAATGTTAACGCTGCAGGAAGAGCTAATAACAGAAGAGTTGAAATATTATTTGTTAAGTAAATAATAACTCTTTTATAGTATATTGAAAAACGCTTCGCTAAATGCGAGGCGTTTTTTATTTTTATTAGATGCATGAATTTATAAAAAATGTAATTCAAGATCTTAATAAAAGAAAATATCCGCTTTCTGACTATATTTTAATATTACCCAATAAAAGATCTGGACTATTCTTGAAAAAAGAAATTAGAGATAATTCAAGTAGGTCCATTTTTTCTCCTATTATTTACGAAATTGACGAATTTATGTCAATGATCTCTGGAATTCATAAGATTTCTGATACAGAATTACTCTTTGATTTTTATAAAGTATATCTAAATAATACAAAAAAAGATAATCTAGAATCTTTTGACGAATTTATAGGTTGGGGGAAAACATTATTAAGAGATTTTAATGAAATAGATAGAGAACTCTGTAACACTAAATCACTATTTAATTACTTAGAAGCAATTAAAGACTTAAATCACTGGTCTAATTATGAAAAAGAAACAGAACTAATAAAAAAATATAAAACCTTTTGGAAAAGCATTAAGACATACCATAAAGATTTAAGTGAAATTTTATACAAGAAAAGAAAAGGATATCAGGGGTTAATTTATAAAGAGGCTGCTGAAAAAGTTCAAAATTACGTTGAGAGTCAAAAGAATCGTAAGCATATATTTATCGGTTTTAACGCTCTTAGCAAATCAGAATCAGAGATAATTCAAGAAATTATACAAAACAATTTAGGGGAAATTTACTGGGATATTGACATTAAACATATAACATCTGAATATAATAATGCTAATTATTTTATCGATTCATATATTAAAAATTGGGCCTACTATAAAAATAATAAACCCAATATTATAACTGATGAATATTGTAATAAAAAAAATATTTCTGTAATTGGAACTCCAAAAAATATAGGTCAAATAAAGTATGTTGGAGAAATAGTTAGTAAAATGAACCATAATGAATTAAGCAATACAGCGATTATTTTATCAGATGAAAAACTATTAATTCCAATGATTAATTCCCTTGCTGATAATATACAAGAAGTTAATATTACAATGGGCTTTCCGTTTAAATATTCTTCTGTTTTTGCTCTATTTAACATATTACTAAAAATTCATTCTAAAAAACAAAAAAGCTTTTACTACAAACATGTATTCTCAATTTTATCGCATGAGTTAATAAAACCAACACTAAATAATGAAAATGATATTTGTCTTTTAATTAAAAAAAATAATCTTATATACATATCAAAAGATGAATTAGTAGACTTGGATAAAAATAATAAGGAATTATATGAAATGTTATTTGTCAGCTGGACAAGTGTTGAGGGGGCAATAAAGTCATGTCTAGAATTAATAATTTTATTAAAAAAATACTACACCAAAAAAAGTTTAAAAGATAATATCAATTTAGAGTTTTTATATAGTGCAAATAAAATATTTAATCAGATAAATTTATTTAAAGAAAAATATAAATCTATAAATAGTATAAAATCATTTCGATCAATGTTTAAGGAAATTTGTGAAATGAATACTATTCCTTTTAACGGTGAACCAATTAAAGGATTACAAATAATGGGTATGTTAGAAACAAGATTACTTAATTACGAAAATATAATAATAGCATCGTTAAACGAAGGAATATTACCCGCTGGAAATTCTTTAAATAGTTTTATTCCGTTCGAAATTAAGATAGAAAATAAATTACAGACATTTAAAGATAAGGATGCTGTATTCGCATACCATTTTTATAGGATAATAAAAAGAGCGAAAAATATCTGGCTCACATATAACACTGAGCCAGACT